>Ga0070735_10000202_pt1 | contig 72423 bp, 59 predicted proteins | sample Coa_R1_FD_66443 | JGI IMG/M metagenome (GOLD analysis project Ga0070735, IMG submission 66443) | Surface soil microbial communities from Centralia Pennsylvania, which are recovering from an underground coalmine fire - Coalmine... | ecosystem: Environmental > Terrestrial > Soil > Unclassified ...
AGAAAGCCTCGCAGCTCCGAAAGCCCTTCAGGTCTGACCCGGTAGAAGCGGCGCGTGCCCGCTCTGCGCTCCGATACGAGACCTGCATTCTTCAACACGGTGAGGTGTTGCGAGATGGCCGGCCGTGTGATCGCGAAATGGGCGGCGACTTCGCCTGCCGGAAGTTCCCGGACGGCGATGAGCGCGAGTATATCCCGTCGTCGACGATCTGCGAGTGCCCGGATAGCGGCGTCCATGGATAGTATGTTAGCACATACGAACGTAAGCGTCAACTAACGCTTAAAACTGAAAAATGGCGTCCTAGGACTTTTTCCCCGCTCCGCGCTGCGCGCCGTTGAAGTGGCTTGGTCGGAATTGGAGGAACTCTGCGCTCAGACCGAGCGAGTTTCAAAAGCGTCATGAGGAGAGAAACTATGGGACTCACAAAGAGGTTCGGTGCGTTTTCCGTTGCGGCGATCGCCGTCTCGATCGCACTGCTTCAATCGGGAGCTTCCTCCGCCGCCGGGACCTATTCGCTCGTCTATCGTTTCAGCGGCGGTAACGACGGCGGGAATGCGGCGACGGGCTTGACCTTCGATTCCAGCGGCAATGCGTACGGCACGGCGGTGATCGGCGGGCTGTATGGATGCGGCGTGGTCTTCAAACTCACCCCAACGTCTCCGTCCACGTGGCAGGAGTCGGTGCTCTATAATTTCACGTGCGGCTCGGACGGCAAGAACCCTCATGGCGGCGTGACGCTCAATAGCAAGGGTGACCTCTTCGGAACCACGACCGCGGGCGGTTCGGGCGGCGCCTGCACCGGCGACGGTTGCGGAGTAGTCTATGAGTTGACGCCGGCGGGCGAGCGGGTGCTCTATAACTTCACGGGCGGCAACGATGGTTTCGGCCCCGGCGGCGCCGTCTCGTTCGATAAGCAGGGCCGGCTGTACGGAACGACGCCGGATGGCGGAGCGTACTCACAAGGCGTGGTCTATCGACTCACGCACTCCGCCGGATCGTGGCACTTCAATGTCATTCATGCGTTCACCGGCGGCGCGGACGGCGGTGTCGGATCGCTCGGTGCCCTCCTCATCGACAACTCGAATACCATCTACGGAGTGACGGAGCTTGGCGGTGCGCATTCAGCCGGAACGGTATACAAACTCGCGCCGGAATCGGGCGGTACGTACGACCTCACGACGCTGTATGCGTTCAAGGGCATGCCGGATGCGGGTTTCGCGTATGGCGGTCTGCTCGCCGACGCGAGCGGCGACCTTTTCGGCACGACGTACTACGGCGGCACAAAAGGCGCCGGATCTGTCTTCGAACTCAGTCCGGCCGGCATGCGCACTTGGAAAGAGCACGTGATCTACAGCTTCACGGGCGGCATGGACGGCGGCTCGCCGACGAGCACGCTCGTCTTCGACGGTGCGGGCGATCTGCTCGGTACGACGTCCGCCGGCGGCAACAGCGGCTGCTCGTGCGGCACCGTTTTCAAGATCAGCGACGCCTCGCATGTGGAGACCGTCTTGCACCGTTTTGGCGCGATCGGCGACGGTATGAACCCATACTACGGTCTGTCTCTGGCGCCGAACGGATGGTATCTCGCATCGACCGTCGCCGGAGGTCCATCCGGCCAGGGCGTGATCTTCAGAATCAAACCGTGATCCCGCAGCCGAACGAGGGCAAGCGCCGCTTGCCCTCGCGCCTCGCCCGGTTTACCCTGTCAGCCTCGTTCCCGTGAAGTCCGGCGTTCAATCGTGTTCTTCATGGGTACGAGGACGGCAGAGGCACCCATGAGCAGTTTTCACGTCTACATCGCAAATTCGCCCGAATCGGCGCGCCACAACGTCGAACGCTTCGCAGCGGCGAGCGGCCTCAGCGCTGCCGCAGCCGTGCTGCTGGAAGATTGCATCGCACACGCCTGGGAAGACGGTCACATGCGCACGTCGGTCGCGGGCAACGCGATGGCAGCCGCACTCCAAGAATTACAGGAGCGCGAGCTGATCGATATCGCGCAGCTGAGCGACGGTGATATCGTGGTCCTGCCGACCGTTTTGGCCTCCATGGAGGGCGCCGCCGCAGGCGTCGGTTGGAATCGGCGAATCGGCGTCTTTGACTGGCCTGGTATCGGCAGCGACGCCGCGCCTGACGGATAATCCATCTCGAGTTCGAATCGTCGGCCGTAGTGAAACGCCCGCCGAGCGCGCGCGACAGATACGCGCCGATGTTGCCGACCGCCGTCGAGCGGCCGTTCGACTCGCCCGATTGGTTGTTCGAGACGAAGTGGGATGGCGTCCGCGCGATCTGCGTGGTGACGCACCGTGATGTGACGGCGAGCTCGCGAACCGGACAAGAGCTCACGCGGGCGTTTCCGGAACTCGTCGAACTTCGGAAGGCGTTCAGTCTGCTGCCCATCGTCGTAGACGGCGAAATCGTCAGTCTCGATCGAAAAGGGCGCTCGTCGTTCCAGCGTCTTCAACCCCGCATCAACCGATTGCGCGCGTCCGAGAACGGCGCTGTTCAGATCAAGTTCATGGCATTTGACGTTCTCTCGATGGGCGCACATGACGTGCGTAAACAACCGCTCGAAGTGCGCAAGGACCTCCTGAAGAAGGCGATCGTCCGCGGAAATTCGCGCATCGCGTTTTCAGCGCACGTGACCGGCAGAGGTATCCGGCTGTTCGAAAAGGCGCGCAGTCAAGGCATCGAAGGCATCATCGCGAAGCGCCGCGCCTCGCAATATCACGCCGGGCGGACGCGCGAGTGGCTCAAAATCAAAGTGACCGATAGCCAGGAATTCGTGATCTGTGGTTGGACCGAACCCCGCGGTGGCCGAAGTCATTTCGGATCGATATTGTTGGGCATCCATGACCGCGGTGAACTAGTGTACGCCGGTCACGCGGGAACCGGGTTTGATGAGAACGCCCTGGCTGGACTCCACGAAAAGATGGCCCGCCTCGAGACAAAACGCTGTCCGTTTCGTGTCATCCCGGCCGTGAATTCGCCCGTGCACTGGATGCGGCCCAAATTAGTGGCGGAAGTGAAATTCGGCGAATGGACGCGCGACAACGTGCTGCGGCAGCCGGTGTATCTCGGTCTGCGCGTTGACAAACGGCCGGAAGACTGCGTGCGAGTCCACGAGCGCTCATGATCCGAAGAAGCGCTCGGCCTCTCGACCTCAGCCCTTTTTCTTGGCGTGACGCCGTGCCCGGTAGGCGGTTATTCCCTCACCCACCGACTTCTTGGCCTTTTTACGAGATCGAACGCCCTCGAATGTGATCGTGTTGTCTTCGTCGGACGAATACTCGACCAAGAAGCGGCAAAGGCTCTCAAGCGTTTCCTTCGGGATGTCTTTGATATCGTCGTACTTGTCGGTGTTCTGGGCGACGCCGTCCATCCGAAGCGGACAGGCCACGATCCGGTCGTTCTCGACGCCGTTCTTCTTGAGACGGATGATGCCGAGAATGCGCGCTTCGACGAGACACCCCGGGAACGTCGGCGCGTCGCTGAGGAAGACGATATCTGTGGGATCGCCGTCGTCGGCCAGCGTCTGGGGCACAAAACCGTAGTCGTAAGGCCACGCGAGACCTTGCGCGATCGTCTGCTTGAGCTTGAGGATGCCGTACTTCGGTTCGAGCGCGAACTTGTGGCGGATGTTGCGCGGCGTCTCGATGATCGCGTGGACGATATTCTTGTCCTTCGGATTCGGGAATGTCGGGATGCGCTCAAAATGGGTCGCGTTGACTCTGCTCATTCCTCATTCTTTCCGCGGGCGGCCTTGAACCCGGATCGACCGGGCGGCCCGAAGAGCGGCCGGATGAGCGCCGCAGCGACCGCGCCGCCGACCAGCGGTCCGACGATATATACCCACGCGTATCGCCAATCACCGCTCACAAGCGCCGGACCAAATGATCGCGCGGGGTTCATCGATGCGCCGGTCATGTGACTGGAGAACAGGCCGCACAGGGCGACAGTGAGACCAACGGCGAGCGCCGCATTTTTTCCGACCACCGCTTCTTCCTCGGCGGTGGCGAGAATCACGAACACCAGGAGCGCGGTGAGGAGCCCTTCCCAGGCGACGGCCGCAAGCGGCGTGACCCCCGTTCCCGGCTGCGTCACGCCCTCATCGATCAACGAGCCGAACGCGAGCGCGACCGTCGCGGCGGCAGCGACAGCGCCGGCGAATTGGGCGACGACGTACAGACCCGCCAGCTTCGGCGGGAATGAGCCGCGCAAGACAAAGGTGAGCGTGACGGCCGGATTCAGATGCGCGCCGGAGATTCCGCTCAGACTCCAGATCATCGCCGCGACGACAAGGCCGGGCGCGAGGTAGCGCGCGGTGTGGCCGATGCCGCCTCCGACGTGATCGAGCACGTCGGCGCCGGCCGCGACGAATGTCAGAAAGAACGTTCCTATGATCTCAGCCCCGAACCGCTGCGCATTCGTAGGCCTTCCTGTAGGCGACACGGCGTTAGGGGGTCGGCACGGCGGTGGACGTGGAGTGCGCGTTCGGAGCCGCTGTGGCATATCGCAGCGGTGCCGCCGGAGGCGAGCCCTTCCAGGGCTGCCAGAAGAACATCGCCGCCACGGTCACGACGACGATGGCGATGAAGGTGTACACGATCGAGGATGCACCTGACTTGTGTTGAGTGACGTCATGCCGAGATGGCTCGTTCACGAGCGGACCTCCTGAAGCGGCAGTCGACGGATGCGTTTACCTTGTACCAACTCTGGAGAACAGCCAATCGGGAGAATCGAGAGCAGTGACCGATGCAGAACAGGACGGCCGGGAAGCGTCGCGCGCGGCCGGCCTGCTCTATGTGAACGATCGCAAACCCGGCATTCGCCGCCTGCGACGGGGTCGAGGGTTCGGCTACATCGCCCCCGACGGGTCGGCCGTGCGCGAATCCGCGGAACTCGCGCGGATCCGCGCTCTCGCAATTCCGCCGGCCTACCGCGACGTCTGGATCTGCCCGTCCCCTCGCGGACACATCCAAGCCAGCGCGCGCGACGATCGCGGCCGCAAGCAGTATAAGTACCACGCAGAGTGGACCCTCGTGCGCGACGCGGCGAAATTCGATCGCATGCTCAGCTTCGCGAAATCGCTGCCCGCACTCAGAAAGCGAGTCGCGCGTGACTTGCGGAAACGGGGACTAGGCAAGGAACGAGTCGTCGCAGCCGTCGTGAGATTGCTGGAAGATACGCTGATCCGAGTCGGCAATGAGGAATATGCACGAGCGAATAAATCTTTCGGCTTGACGACGCTGCGGACAAAGCATGTCGTGGCAAAGAGTGATACGCTCCACTTTCGATTTCGCGGAAAATCCGGACGTTTTCACGAGATCTCGGTTGCCGATTCGCGATTGGCGGCGATCGTGCGACGGTGCGCGGAGCTGCCGGGTCAAGAGCTTTTCCAATATGAGGATGAAACTGGAACCGCGGTGCCGATCGAGTCACAGGACGTCAACGACTACCTTCGCAGCGCGACCGCCGCAGAGTTTTCGGCGAAGGATGTCAGAACGTGGCACGCGACAGTCCTCTGTCTCGATATCCTCCGGCGATGTGAATCCGCGCCTGACGCGAACGATGCGCGTCGCATCCAAGCTGCGGCGGTCGAGCACGTCGCGAAAATCCTCGGCAATACCGCGGCTGTTTGCAGAAAGTGCTATATACATCCGCTCGTGTTTTCTTGGCACGAAGACGGATCGATCGCGCGGCGCGTCCGGACCCCGCGGCGCGCGCTTTCCGGCTTAAGCGCGATCGAGACGGCCGCTATCCGGGCGTTTCAGCGAGCAGCCTAGAGGGTAGGCGCTGGGTAAGGCGATTTCCGCCGTGGAGGAGACACTATGCGCATCACACTGATCGCCGCGGCGAGCGCGGCAAGCGGCTTGCTACTTTCCGCTGCAGCCATTCCCGCCGCGGCTGCACACCCGGACGTCACTATCAAGATGCACGCGCAGAATGGATCGGGCGAATACGGAACCGCGACGCTCACCGACCTTGGCGGCCGAACGCGCATCGTCATCGCGCTGCAGCACGAAAACACGCTCGGTAATCAGCCGGCACATGTCCATCTCGGGCCGTGTGCTAAACTGAACCCGGCGCCGAAATACCCGTTGAAAAACGTCGTCCTCGGACACTCCAACACCACCGTCGATGTGCCGATAACCGCTATACTGGGGCATGGCATGGCGATCAACGTCCATGAGTCAGCTTCGCAACTTGGCCGATACGTCTCGTGCGGCGACATCCCGTAAGGGGGATGTTCGCGAGCGCCAGGAGTTCGTCATCGGGGGATGGACCGAGCCGCGCGCGGATAGCGGGCGGCGCGGTTCGATTTTGTTGGGGGTCTATGACCGTGACGCGTTGCGCTATGCGGGCCATGCGCTGACCGGATTTAGCAGCCCCTCTCTCGAATCGCTCCGAGACGAACTGGCGGCGCGCGAGACCAAAAAATGTCCGTACGACGTGGTGCCGGCAATCGACGTTCCGGTTCACTGGGTGCGGCCGGAACTCGTAGCGGAAGTGAAGATCGTCGAACCGATTCGCAGCAGCATCTTGCGTCAGCCGGTTTACATCGGGTTGCGAGTTGACAAACGCCCGGAAGACTGCGTGCGGGTGCGGGAGCGCTCGTGACGCGCTGGAGGAAAAGTCAACGATATGGCACATGCGATTTGGAGCGGCGCGATCAATTTCGGATTGGTCTCGATACCTGTTCGGCTCGTGACCGCGGTTCGCACGAACGACCTCTCGTTTCACATGCTCCATGGAAAAGATAAAGGCCGTATCCATAACGAGCGTGTGTGCGATCATTGCCACAAGAAAGTCGAATGGGCGGATCTCGTCAAAGGCTACGAACTCGACGACGGCAAGTACGTCATCATGGAAGACAAAGACTTCGAAGCGGCGCGGCCGGAACTGACGAAGTCCATCGACATCGAGCAATTCGTCGATGCGGCCGAAGTCGACCCGCGCATGTACGAGACGCCGTACTATCTGGAGCCCGAGAAGAAGGCCCAGCATGCATATTCGGTCCTACGTGAGGCGCTGGAGAAATCCGGCAAGGTCGGCATTGCGCGCATCGTGCTCCGCACGCGCGAGCATCTCGCGGCTCTGAAACCGTACGACACCGCGCTTGTCTTAGAGCTCATGCACTTCGAAGGCGAACTCGTGCCGGCCGAAGACGTCGACGTGCCCACAAAAAAAGACAAAGTCTCCGCGGGCGAGATGAAGGCGGCGATGATGCTGATCGACGCCATGGCCGGAACGTTCGAACCGAAAGAGTACACGGACACGTACCGGCAGACCATGCTCAAAACGCTGCAGGACAAAGCCAAAGGCAAGAAGATCGTCGCGCAGAAAAAAGCCGCGCCGGCGCAAGAGCAGAACTTGGACGACATCGCGGCCGCGCTGCAGCGCAGCCTTGCGGCGCGCAGCAAGAAGTCGAAGCCTGAGGCTGAGAAGCCGAAGACGAAGGCCGACAAGACGAAGACGAGGCGGACGACGGCGCGCACGTGAGCGCGAGAACCCGGCCGCCCGAGATTCCCCGGACGGCCGAAACATTCGATGCCGCGGACGGCAAGCGGCGCGTGCATCTCACGAATCTTCAGAAGCCGTTCTGGAAAAGCCCGACGGTCACAAAGGGCGACTTGCTTCGCTACTACGCGGCGATCAGCCCGTGGTTGCTGCCGCATGTCCGCGATCGGGCTATGGTCATGAAGCGCTATCCGAACGGCGCGAGCGGCGAGTTCTTCTTCATGAAACACGTTCCGGACTCGCACCCGGCGTGGCTTTCCACGTGCAAGATCAAGCACGCCGGTGGTCGCATCGTCGAATTCCCGATGGTCAATGATCTCGCGTCGCTGCTCTGGATAGTGAATCTCGGCTGCATTGACCTCAATCAGTGGTATGCGTGCTGCGACGACCCGAACCGCCCTGACTATTTCCATTTCGACCTCGATCCGGTCCCCGGCGCGACGTTCGAGCGCGTTTGCGAGACCGCGCTTGCGGTGCACGACGCGCTGGAGCGATTGGAGATGCCGAACTTCGCCAAGACAACGGGTTCGCGCGGCATTCACATCTACGTGCCGATCAAGCGCGGCCCGCTTCAGAAAGACGTTTGGACGTTTTCCAAAGCCCTCGCGATGCAGATCGCCGAACGGAGTCCGCAGCTTATAACCGCGGTATACGCGAAAGCCAAGCGGCCGCATGGTCGCGTCCTCATCGACTACAATCAGAACGCGTGGGGGCGCACGCTCGCATCCATCTATTCCGTGCGCGCCGCAAAACGTCCGACCGTCTCCGCGCCCGTCACATGGCGTGAACTCGAGAAAGGCGTGCGGTTAGATGACTTCGACATCGGGAATATGGTGGCTAGGCTCCGCAAGGTCGGCGATCTTTGGAAGCCGCTGCTCGCCCGGACCGGGCGCGTCGATCTCGCAAAATATCTGTAGGGGCCACGCCAATCGAGAAGGGAGCGGCGTCATGCCTGGTAAGAAAAAGTCGGGTTCGACGCGGAAATACGGAAAGACGGCGGGTAAAAAAGTCAAGCGCGCGATGCATGAGATGAAGGAGGGCAAGCTCAAGTCGGGGCGCTCGGGCAAGAAGGTGAAGAGCCGCAAGCAGGCCATCGCGATCGGTCTCTCCGAGGCGAGAAAGAGCGGCGGAAAGGTACCAAAAAAGAAATCGTCGTGAAGGCGAAGACGCCGAAACGCGGGGATCGCTCGGACACGTCGATCGCACGATACGACGCGAAGCGCGACTTCAAGCGGACACCTGAGCCTACCGCCAAGCGATCCGCGACCAACTCGCGGTCGCTTCGTTTCGTCATCCAGCTGCACGACGCGAGCCGATTGCACTACGATTTCCGCCTCGAAGCCGCGGGCGTGCTCAAATCTTGGGCCGTGCCGAAAGGCCCATCGCTCGACCCTGCGGCTAAACGCCTTGCGATGCGCGTCGAAGATCACCCGCTCGCCTACCGCGATTTCGAAGGCGTCATACCCAAAGGGAATTACGGCGCAGGAGAAGTCATCGTCTGGGATCGCGGCACGTACCGGCCGCAAACCGACGTGCGCCCGGAGAAGTCGATCGACGACGGTGAGATCAAGTTCACGCTGCGCGGGAAAAAGCTCCGCGGCAACTTCGCGTTGGTGAAGATGCGCGCGCGCGATGGCGTGGAGAATGCGTGGCTGCTGATCAAAGAGCGCGACGACTTCGTCGACAAACGCTGGCGGGCGACCGCGCACGCCGAGTCCGTCAAGAGCGGCCGCACGCTGGACGATATCCGGCGTGCCAAAAAGGTAGCCACGTGGGTCTCGAATCGATCGTCGACCGAAGGCTGAGGGCGCAGGGTTGCGGCGAGCCGATGTCCAAACATATGTTCGAGGTACGGAGGCCGACGCTCGTGCAGAACAGACGTCGCAAGGGCAACGTAAGGTCGTTTTGCGATCGTGTCTGGGATTCGCTATTCTCGTCCATCGAAGCGTGCGACGAGTTGAGCCGCGATCAGCGACGCGTTTACACCTTTTTGTGGCGCACGGTCGACGTTCGAACGCGCATTTTCGAACGCGGCCTCGGTGTTGCAGCGATCGCGCGACGGCTTCGCATGTCGGACGCATCGGTGCAGCGCGCGCTTTCCATTCTCTGCGCCAAGGGTTTTGCCCACCGCCTTCCGGAGCTTCCGCGCCGGCCCATTCGACTTGCGCTCAATCCGCTGCTCATCGAGGCGGCATACGACGCCGCGAAACGCTCGTTCCCAGGTCGCCTTGCGAGCTGACGGCCGAGTGGACATCTTCAAACGCAAGTGTCCGCGGTGTTTGAAAGCCGTGCCTTTCCGGGCAGGAGAGGAGCGAGCCGGCGGCACCCACCGGATCGTGACCGTGGCTTGCACGTCGTGCGAGACGGTGATCGGCGTGCTTCCTTACATGAACAAGTACGCCGACAAGCGGGAACTCGCCGCCGTCGTACGCGCAGTGGTCAAGACGCATGTGAACTCAGCCGTCAAGCGACTGAAGCGAACGCGCCGCAAGACCAGATAGGATCGTCGTCCGCATGGAACAAGCTTGTGCCAAGCAGAATTGCTCGTGCATCATCAGCGCGAACTCGCCGAGTCAATTCTGCTGCGAGCGCTGCGAACGCGATGCTCACGACAACAGTCACTGCAAGTGCGGGCATGAAGCCTGCGGCGGCATCAGTTCGATCACGGGACCGCAGGGGCCCGACACGCTCGTCTAACTCCGCCTCGTGATCGCGGACGCGCGAACTTCCGTCTGTATCGTTGGCGGCGGGCCGGCCGGCATGATGCTCGGCTATCTCCTGGCCAGATCTGGAATCCATGTGACCGTGCTGGAAAAGCACGCCGATTTCTTTCGCGACTTCCGCGGCGACACGATTCATCCGTCGACGCTTGACGTGATCGACCAGCTCGGGTTGCTCGACGGACTTCTGGAGCTCCCGCACCAGGAGGTGAGATCGCTCGGTGCGCAGATCGGTGCGAATTCCGTCCAGATCGCGGATTTCAGTCATGTGCCGGCGCGCTGCCGCTTCATCGCGTTGATGCCGCAGTGGGATCTCTTGGATTTCATCGCGCGTCAGGGCAGAAAATATCCCAGCTTTCATCTGGCGATGAATGCGGCGGCTACCGATCTAGTGTTCGACGGCTCGGGCAAAGTCGTCGGCGTGAACGTCAGCACGCCTGAGGGCGCGCAGACGATTTTCGCGGATCTGACGGTCGGAGCCGACGGTCGCCACTCGCTCGCGCGCGAAAAGGCCGAGCTCGAAGTCCGGGATTTCGGCGCGCCGATGGATGTCCTGTGGTTTCGGCTCTCGCGCCGGCGCGAGGATCCGAGTCTCGCCTTCGGGCGGCTGGACCACGGCAAGATGATGATCATGATCGACCGCGGCGACTACTGGCAATGCGGCTACCTCATCCGCAAAGGCGATTTCGTCGCGATCCGCGAGCGCGGCGTCGCAGAATTCCGTGCTTCGCTTTCCTCACTTGCTCCTTTCCTTGTCGACCGCGTCGTCGAGATCCGCGATTGGGAGGACGTGAAACTGCTCACCGTCGTCGTCAACCGCCTTCGAAGATGGTACCGTTCGGGCTTGCTCTGCATTGGAGATGCGGCACACGCCATGTCGCCCATCGGAGGAGTCGGCATCAATCTTGCCGTTCAAGATGCCGTCGCGACCGCGAATATCCTCACACAACCGTTGCAGCGCTCGGCCGTAGATGATGATGATCTTCGTGCGGTGCAGCGACGCCGCGAATGGCCGACTCGCCTCACGCAAGGGCTGCAAATCTTCATCCAAAACCGGCTGATCGATAAGATATTGGGGCGCGACGTTCCGTTCGCGCCGCCGTGGCCGCTGCGGCTGTTAGACCGCTGGCCGCTTCTCCGCCGCTTACCGGCGCGCGCCATCGGCATCGGCTTTCGGCCCGAACGCGTCGTTTCCGTCTCTCCGATTCGGGTACAATGAATGATACAGACGGAGGAAACGACGCTATGAAGGCTCTAGCCGCCGCGGGCATGTCGCTCGCACTTGCCGCGCCGATCGCTACCGCCGCTCCGACCACGTATACGCTGACGGCCCCGCTCGTGGCGCAGCGAGGTTCGGGTGAGAACGGATCTGTGACGCTCACGCCCATCACCGCCGCATCGACGCGGGTGACGATCTCCGTGACCGGTGAACCGAGCGGCGCGTCGCAGCCGGCGCACATCCATGTCGGCACGTGCGCCCGGCTCGATCCACATCCGAAGTGGGGACTCAACGATGTCGAGGAAGGCGCGTCGGTCACCGTCGTGCCGGTCGGCATAAAGACGTTGACGGCCGACGATTACGTCGTCAACATGCATCTATCGTCCACGGCGATCATGCACTACGTCGCGTGTTCGGAACTTTCGACTGCCAAGAGACTGTAGGCGGTAGACACACCGCCGTTCCAAGGAGGTCAAACGCGTGAGCCCAAGTTTTGAATTTTGCTTCGTATCCGTCGTATCGAGCCGCGCCGATAGTCAAGGCGAGAACGCAACCATCGATGAAGATCTCAAGAAAGTGCAAGATCTTGGGAAAGATGGGTGGCAGATATCCGGGATCAGCCCCGATCCGCAACATCCGGCGGCGAGATTGATGGTCTCGCTCCAGCGGCAAACGCAGGGGTAGCACTACACGCCGTCTCGCGCCTCGTCGTCCGGTTCCCTCTCGAAGAGCACATCGTACCGGAGTTTGCCGGTTTCGGTGACGCGGACCCCGGCGGTCGGGATGTGCGGTCGCAGTTCGCCGTTGTGCATGAGGTGGTGCGCGTTCACGCCGCGCAGCAAGACCGCCGCATCGGCTATCAGCCGGCGATGACAGCGCCACCATAGGGTCTCGGAACACATGATCGCGATTCGCACGCCGACCGGCGCAAGCAAGTCGGTGAGGGCGGTGCAAAAACCGTCCGTCTCCATGTAATCGGCATACGCGCGAAATGACGGGTGGCGCAGTGCGATGTTCGGACTCTCGCGATCGGATTTCCGAAAACCGCCGAGCCCGGGCTCCCAGCGGTAAGCGCTTCCGCTCAAATCGGGGATCCAGCGTTCCATCTCTTCACGCCAGAACTGCGGATGGCGGCGGCTTTTGGGAAAGGAGCGGACATCGACGACCGACTCGATCGCAGCCTCGCGGATGATGCGCGCGAGTTCGTCCGCATCGGCCGTTCCGTGTCCAAGCGTGAGCAACTCCTGCGCCATCCGCTGACTTTTCGATGAGATAACCGTGGCCGCCCTGGGTATAATAAACAGGCTGATCCAACTAGGAGACAACTTCGGGGAGCGAGTCTATGCAAGACAACGGCGACGCAATTTCATTTGAGCGCGATATCCGGCCGCTATTTCGAGACGTTGACATCGACCACATGGAAGCCTTCGGCGTCCAGCTCGCCGACCACGCATGGATGTCCGAACCGGATAACGCGAAGCGGGTCTACGAATCGTTATCGAGCGATGCGGCCTCGCGCATGCCGCCCGGCGGTCCATATTGGAGCGACGAGCAGATGAAGAAGCTTTCAGATTGGATGGATGGCGGTTACCGGCCCTGAGCTGCCGTAGCTATTTCGTGCGCGTGTAGAGGCCATCGAAGACGACGGTCCAGGTCTTCCCGCTGTCGATTGAGGAGTCCCATAACTGGCGAACGTGATCGTCATCGATGCGCGTCCAACGAATGCGGTTAAGGCGCTCGGCACCGGAAAGCGACGTGCCGGTTCCGCTAAGGGTCATCACGCCGTTATCGTAAGAGCCGTCGAGCAGCAGCACTTGGCCCTGGTTGTCCACCCACGTCTGGTGCCACTGTCGGGTGGAGGCTCGATATGCATTGAAGCTCGATCCCACGTCTCCGCCCGTGCCGCTCCAATGCTCCTGAATGACGCATCCTCCGTACTCGGTCGTCACGTCATTCGTGCCCGCGAACTGTCCCTGCGGATCGGTCACGCGCCAATTGCCGACCCAAAAGTCGAATTGGCGATACTCCGGCGCGGAACACGGCTTTGGAGGCGTCGTCGACGCGCCCAGGGCGGCCGACGACAATGCGATTGTTATCGAAAGCGCGGCGAGAGTCGTGATGTTCGTTATCATCTTCATCACGGGCAGTTCGGCTCGGGACCCAAAAAATGCTCCGGACCGTTGTGCCGAGATCGTGCCAAGGCATCCGAGGTTCACTAGGGCCGTGACGTATCGATCTGGGCAGCGGGAGACGGGTCTCGAACCCGCAACCCTCAGCTTGGGAAGCTGATGCTCTACCAATTGAGCTACTCCCGCGGGCGACGATATCGTTAGGCCCATAATCGTTGAGACCCTGTAATGCGGGGCCGACTTGCGTCGGCCCCTTCAAATCAATCGACGCGTAGCGTAATGCGAGGCCGACTGGCGTCGGCCCCTTCAAATCAATGATGCGCAGCGTAATGCGTGGGCCGACTGGCGTCGGCCCCTTCAAATCATCAGCCCCTTCAAATCAATTGACGCGTAGCGTAATGCTGGGCCGACTGGCGTCGGCCCCTTCAAATCAATGATGCGCAGCGTAATGCGTGGGCCGACTGGCGTCGGCCCCTTCAAATCAATTGACGGGTTGCGTACTGCGGGGCCGACTGGCGTCGGCCCCTTCAAATCATCGGCCCCTTCAGATCAATTGACGCGTGGCGTGGTGCGGGCCGACTGGCGTCGGCCCCTTCAAATCATCGGCCCCTTCAAATCAATTGACGCGTAGGGTACGATCGGATGTGATCTGGCCGATTCGCGAAGCGGCATGAACACCGGCTGCGCGCAAGGCGTCGACGAGCGTTTCTGCGTTCTCCGGCGCGACAGCGAGCAGCAGGCCGCCGGATGTCTGCGCGTCGCAGAGCACGAGACGCATTTCGGGCGCGACGGAATCGGCGAATATCCACCCGCTACCGATCGCTGCATCGAGATTCGTGACCGAGCCTGCGGGTGCTGCGCCGTCTCGAGCGAGTTCGAGAGCGCGGCCGAACACCGGCACGGTCCGTGAATCGATCGTCGCGCCGACTTCGGATCCGCTGGTCATCTCGTGCAGGTGCCCAAGCAGACCGAATCCCGTGATGTCCGTGGCTGCGTGCGGCGGCGCCTGCGCGGCCACGTCGGCTGCGGTGCGATTGAGCTGCAGCATCGAGACGACCGCAGGAGCGAGGACGTCGTCGCCGATGAGATCGCGCTTGCGCGCCGTGGTCAAGATTCCCGTGCCGAGCGGCTTTGTCAGTAGGAGTACGTCGCCGGGACGCGCTGCAGAATTCCGCCAGATCTTCTGCGGATGGACCACGCCCGTCACGGCCAGGCCGTACTTCGGCTCCGGGTCCTTGATCGTGTGGCCGCCGATGACGCTGATGCCGGCCTCGCGCGCTTTGTCCGCTCCGCCCGCGAGAATCTCAGCGAGCACATCTGCGTCGAGCCCTTCTTCAGGAAAGGCAGCGATCGCTAGAGCGCTGACCGGTCGAGCTCCCATCGCATAGATATCGGACAGCGCGTTTGCGGCCGCGATGGCGCCGAACGTTCGCGGATCATCGACGATGGGCGTGAAGAAGTCGACCGTCTGTACGATGGCGATCTCATCCGTCAACTTGTAGACGCCGGCGTCATCAGCCGTGCTTGTGCCGACGAGCACGTTTGGGTCTTCGATCGGTGGCAAACGGCGCAAGACTTGCGCGAGGACGCGGGCGTCCATCTTAGCCGCTCAACCTGCGCAGCGTGACAGGTGCGTGAGGCGGTGGATATCTTCGCGCGTCATGCTTAATCCGTTTCGACCCATCGGGCCCGCGCCCTGGCGAGGTCGCGCGTGTCTGCGTCGCTAACGTATCCGCCTCGAACTACGAACGACCGCAAGGAGACAAGCATGAGCGCTCGGACAGACGGAAAGATCGACGGGGACGCGATCACCCGCAAACGCCTCGCGGCGTTGCTCAACGAGGACCTCGCGCGCGAGTACCAGGCGATCATCGCGTATGTCGTCTATTCTCAGGTCCTCAAGGGCGCTGAATATATGAGCATCGCCGCGCAGCTCGAAGAGCACGCGAAACAGGAATTGAACCACGCGCTGATCATCTCGCGCCAGATCGACTATCTGGGCGAGATGCCGACCGTGACTCCAAAACCGGTCAAATCATCGGCAAAAGCGCGAGAGATGCTCAGATTCGATCTGGAGAACGAGACAGAGACGATCCGGAACTATCGCGACCGCGTGCGGCAATGCGAAGAGCTCGGCGAGTTCGCGATGGCCGAGCAGATCCGCGAGATCCTCGTGAACGAACAAGACCATCAGATCGACTTGGCCACGGCGCTCGGCGAAGACGTGCCGGCGATCGGAAACACCTCGAAACGCAAGTAAACGCGCGTCAAGCGCCAGCCTGCTGCGCATAATGGAGTTCGCATGATTCGCAAACTGTCGTCGGGCGGCTATCGGCTCTATTCACGGAAGAAGGACCCGAAGACCGGCAAACGCAGGAATCTCGGTACGTTCAAGACGCTCGCGGCGGCGAAAAAACACGAACGCGCGGTGCAATACTTCAAGCACCATTGACCTATCCGTGCACGCGCATCCGGGTTCCGCCGCCGCCGGCGTTCTGGACGATGCCTGCAGACAGCACCGCATCGGCCTTAGCGAGGCCGGCCCGCATCTGGGTCTCAAGCTCGCTGAGTTCTTCGAAATCGGCAGATCGAGGAGCGACGTCGGCCCCGCTGACAAAACCGGCGAGACTATTCAGCTTCTCGTACACGTGGATCGGATCGCGGATATCGTCCTCGCCCGCGAGATCGGCCGGCTGATAGAGGTCGTTGAGCGCCATGTCGATCGCTTGGTCGTACGCGTGAACGGCGCTTACCGCGGCGGCGGACGCTCCGGGTGCAGCGACTGTCTTGTCGGCCTTCGATTTTGCCGCTCGAAGTCTGAGGATTCGGGCACCGATCCGCGACTCGTCGTCGCGGATACGCAGCAAGAACGAGAGCTGGGCGCGCAGATCCGACAGCGGCGTGCTCGCGCGCGGATCCGGAAGCACATCGACGGAGCGCGTCGTCGTCACGCCGGCCGCGACGAGCCGGATCGAATACGTCCCCGGCACTGCGAGCGGTCCTGTGAAGCCCGCGAACCCCTCGACCGCGGCGCGCGGAACTTTGTCGATCCCATCATAGCGTAGATCCCACCACGTGCGGTTGACGCCTTCGACCGCGTCGCTCACGCCGATCGTGCGGATGACGGTGTTGCCGTCCAACACTTCGATCTTGATCTTGTCCTTCTTGGCTTGCGCTTTCTTCAAAAAGAAGTTCACGTCGACGCCGTACTGCGGATCGTCGCCGGACCCCTCATTCGTCTGTCCCCCTCCGCCGCCGGCATAGCGGTAAGCCGGCCGCAGACTGAAGAGATGCACCGCGCTCGCCGTGACCGCGGGGCTATACTCTTGGAGCGGGCGAAGATCGTCGAAGATCATGTTGGCACGACCGTGCGTCGCCACGACGAGATCGTCGAATCGCTGCTGCAGCGCGAAATCGTAGACCGGCACGGTCGGGAAATTGTCGTGGAACTGCTGCCACGATCCACCGTCGTCGAGCGAGTACCACAAGCCGGTTTCGGTTCCGACGTAGAGAAGTCCGCGACGAACGCGGTCTTCCTTGATGACGCGCGTGTAGCTCGTCCGCGGAAGATTGCCGGAGATTCCGCGCCATGTGCGGCCATAGTCCGACGTGGCGAAGAGGTACGGGGAGCGGTCGCCGCGCTCGTGATCCTCGACCGCCATGTACGCGGTCGCCACATCGAAAGGCGAGGGTTCGATGTAGTCGATCCGTCCATAACGCGGCATACCTACGCCGGCCGGTGTCACTTGCTTCCAGTGCGCGCCGCTGTCGAGCGTGATCCACACCAGGCCGTCATCCGTGCCGACCCACAGCGATCCTTTTTGCTTTGGCGAAGCGGCGATCGCGAAGATCGTATCGTACTCTTCCGGTCCGGTGTTGTCGCCTGTGATCGGGCCGCCCGCATGCCGTTGCCACGCCTTTACGTTGCGCGTGAGATCCGGGCTGACGATCTGCCATGTGCGCCCGCGATCGATCGTCGCAAAGAGTCGGTTCGCGCCGAAATAGAGCACATCGGGGTTCCACGGCGCGGTTGCAACCGGGGCCGTCCATTGAAAGCGATAACGCAGCGAGCCCGCGCCCCAACCGCTCGTGTCATCCGGCCACGGGCTGATCGTGGCAGCCTGATTCGTCCGGCGATCGTAACGAGTGAGCGTTCCTTCGTAACCGCTGCCGTAGATGAAGTTGTCGTCTTTGCCGTCAAAGACGATCCAACCGCACTCGCCGCCCCCGGGCGGAATCCAGTCGATGGGTTCGATGTCGCCGTTGATAAGGTCGTTGCTCGGGCCGCAGTATGCGCCCGTATCTTGATCTTCGCTGCACACCGTGTACGGCACGCGATCGTCTACCGACACATGATACGACTGCGAGACCAATATCGGCGGCGCCGACCACGTCTTTCCGCCGGTGAGCGAATACATGAGACCGCCGTCGTCGCCGACGATCAGACGATCGCCGTCGGTGGGGTCGATCCACATCTGATGGTTGTCTCCGCCCGGCGGCCGCAGCCGTTTTGCGGTGACGCCGCCATCCTTGCTTTCCATCAAGCGCACGGAAAGGAAATAGATATGGTCCTTATCGCGCGGGTCGACCGTAAGCTCTGAGAAATAGAACGGACGTTGCGCGAGATTATGGTCGTCGCTCACCATTTTCCAGGTCACGCCGGCGTCATCGCTGCGCCATAACACGCCGCTCCGCGACTCGATCAGCGCATAGAGCCTGCTCGGAGCGCTGGGCGCAAATGCGAGGCCGATGCGGCCGGTGTCGCCGGCAGGCAAGCCGTGACCCAGCGCTTGAGTCCAATGTTCACCGTCATCGGAAGAAATGAATAACCCGCCGCCCGGACCGCCGCTCGTCAACATGTACGGTGAACGCGATGCGCTCCACAATCCGGCGACGAGCACGTGAGGATTTCCCGGCTGCATGACGACGCTCGACGCGCCGATTCCATTTCCGCTCGAGAGCACGCGCCGCCACGATTTGCCGCCGTCGCTCGTCTTGTAGACGCCGCCGTCCGAACCGCTCTTATACGGATCGGCGACCGCCGCGACGAACACCGTATCCGGATCGGTGGGGTCCACCGCGACCGTCGCTATCTGGCTCGTATTCGCGAGACCTACGTGACGCCACGTGTCGCCGCCGTCGTCGGATCGCCAGACGCCATCACCAAACGCGATATCGCTGCGCAAGTTCGGCTCGCCGGTGCCGACGTACACTATCTTGGGGTTGGACGGCGCTACTGCAACGGCGCCGATCGAACTCACCGGCTTGTCCGCGAATACCTGACGCCACGTCGCGCCGGCGTCACGCGAACGCAGCAGGCCGCCGAGACCGCCCGCGAAGTAGATCTTCGGATTCCCCGCGACACCGGCGACCGCGTCGATCCGCCCGAAGTCCGGACCTATCGTGCGAAAGTCGATCGATGCAAACGGGCCGGCCGGTGTGGGTCTTGGGGAGGGCGCGGGAGCCGGTCCGGAAACCGCGGGAACGCGCGTCCACGCCAAAAAGAAAGACAGGCACGCGATTGCGATCGCGATGCGATTTCTTCGTGTCATGGCCGGTAGTACGCAAGCAGCAGCGCTAAGTCCCGCCGCATGCACAGCCGTCTGCTGCTACGCGGCCTTAGAGCGGCGCATCGCCAAATTCAATAAGCCGATGACAACTGCGGCGCCGAGCGCGATCCACGCGATCTGAGCTCCGGCGAGAAATGTGATGCCGAGGGCGGCGTCGATCGAATACGCCCCCGGCCCGATGAGTGCGATGAGCAGCGCCACCGCGATGTACATCGAGTTGAGCTCCCAACCGCCATCCGAGGTGAAGAAGCCCTTCTTGATGTGGACGGATCCGATCGCCGTGATCATGACCATGACGATGAGCGCCGGGCCGATCGGATTTAACAATCCCAGCAACGTGAGCACGCCGCCGCCGGATTCACCCAATCCCGATAGCACCGCGAACGCCGCGCCCGGCCGAAATCCGAGCGTTTCCATGAAGTCGCCCGTGCCCTTGATCCCATAGCCGCCGAACCAACCGAAGAGCTTTTGCGTTCCGTGCGCAAAGATGCCGAGGCCGATGATCAACCGCGCTATGACAAGTGCCGTATCCAAAGTTAGCCGCCTTTCGACTGGAGCGATGCTGCTCTATTGCGAGTGAAGGGTGAGGGCGAAGATCACGACTCTGCCTGCCAGAGGGAGCGCGTCCGTGGGAATCGGCCCAGTCAGCCCGCCGTACGGCAGGCCGCCGTTTAGCTGCGTGAACCTGTCGTCGTAGACGTTGGTGAGATTGGTACCGTAAAGACCCACGTCGAGGTCGCGCCGGTGCCACGTGGCGCCGGCCTGGATCGTCGCAAACGGAGGGCGATTGAGTTCGTTGTATTCGCCTTCGTAGAGCACGCGGGCGTACCAGGCGAGCGCGGCGTGCGGATCTTTTTCTACCGAAAGCGTGGCCTTGTGCAGCGGCACGCCTAGTGTCTGTTCACCAACGACGAGCGAGCCGTCTTGTGCGAACGGCGGCACCTGTGTGAGGTACACACTATCGACTCCGTACCCGGCGCGTAGCGAAACGTCGCCGGCCAACGGCACGGAAGCGTGCGTTTCAGCCCCGGTGTAGACCTGGGCGGCTGCATTGACCGGATAGCTGAGGCAAGGCGGCGGTCCAGTCGGAGGCGCCGGGCACGTCGTCGGCGGGATGAATGTCGTGATCGCGTTGCGCAGGTCGGAGCGATACACATCGAAGCTGATGCTCGGCGATCCTCGCGGCGCCGTGAAAAAGTGATCGTAGCCGAGGTCGTATTCTGTCGCTCTGTCGGGCCCGAGATGAGGATTTCCGATGCTGATGTATCCATTGACCGGCGGCGGCAAAACAGGCGGAACATAGAGCGACGGCAGCTGCGGTGATTGGAACGTCGTGCCGATCGATGCGCGTAACGCAGAAGCCGGATTGGGCGTCCATACGAAGCCGGTTCGCGGATCGAAGCTTTTTCCAAAGGTGCTGTAGTCGCTGAGATATGCTGCAAGGGAATAGTGCAGCTTTGCCGTCGCGTCCCACGTGTACAGCGCGCCGACAGAGTGCGACGCTTGGCCGAACGTGCCCGGGTCAGCGGCGCTGCCGGGACTCGGAGAGTCCGCGGGCCGTGCCACGTCGATAGTCGGAGGCGCGAGGACGATGTCCGAACTGACGGATCCCGGCACGTAATCGGTGGCGAGCTGCTCGCTCGCTTGCGCGAACTTGATCGTCACGACGCCGCGATCGAGCGGATGCGTGATTTCGAGCGTGTCGTCGTTTATGACGTCGCGGTCGTTGTAAAGGAAGGGTGAAGCGGTTTGCGCCGGGCCCTCGGACGATTGGGCCACGACCGACGTCAGGTGCCTGAACAAAGCCGTCGTCTGCCCTGTGCCGTCGGCGGCTGCGTCGCCGAGCGGTACCTGCGCGTCAAAACCGTAGGCGGAGTTATGTCCGAGGAGCGCTGAGCCGGCGCCGCTCTGCACGCTGCTCCCCAAACTCGTGAGCACGGCGGAAAGGTCGCGGTAGACGGCCTGATCGCGCAGCGAGACGCCGATGAACCCCGCGCCTCTGTCCAAGCCGTAGCGCAACTTCACAATGGATGAAGTGGCATCCGATCCATCGCCGACAACTCCGTCGGCGCCGTCCGCGACGATTGGAAAGTCGTGTATCTCGCCAGCCGACGTGATCCGATGAATCGAGACTGCGTAACCCACGTCGCCGCTCGTGCCGGTCGTCTGCGCGGTCTGGCCGAACGTACCAAAGGATCCCGCGGACACGCGGAGCAGCGATTGCGCAGTTTGCGTTGGTTCGAGCGTCTGTATGTTCACGGCGCCGCCAAGGGTGTCGGGACCGAACAATGACGTGGGCGCGATGCCGTACGCGATCTGCACGCTCTGCAAATCGGCCGGGTCGAGCAATGAGACATCGAAGGAGCCCGCGTTTCCATTATTGACTTGGTGCCCGTCGATTTCGACGAGCGTCTCGCTTGGATCGGGCCCTCGAAGCGCAACGGCCGCCGGCGCGTTGAACCCGCCCCCCGCGACAGGGACGATGGTTGTGGAAAGTTCGTCGCCGAGCATGTCCGTCACGCGCGTCACGCCTTGCTCGGCTGCGAGCCGCGCGTTCACGGCCACGACATGCGACGGCGACGTTGAGACCGCTTCTGCGCCGTTGACGGTGACGCGATCCAAGACGCCGATCGACGAGGCTTGGGAAAGCGTCATCGTCAGATCGATCGCCGTGACCAGGTCTGCAGCGACGAACACCGTCGCGGCGGAGATGGGCATATATTTCGCAGCGTGGGCGGAAAGCACATACGTTCCAGCTGCAACAGAGCCGCCGAACTGGCCTCGCTCGTCTGATGTGAAACCGTAGCGGCCGCCGGAACCGATCAAGCGGATGGTCGCGCCGGCGATCGGCGTGCCCGCGGCACTCGCGACGGTCGCCCTGAGTTCGCCGGTGCCGGCCGCGGCCGCGGGTGCTCTGAAAGTCACGTGTATGGCTAGCGCCAGGGCGAACAGCGCAAGGGCGGAAGCTGCGGGGGGCCTTGGATGCACATTACATTGATTTGACGCGGCGACGCGGCATTCCTAAATCAATCGCCGGTTTTCGGCCTCGTCAGCGTGCCGATCCTCGTCCGTTTCCCTCGTGCGGATTATTGCGCGATCAGCTCGCAGAACTTTGCGAGGTCGACGTTGCCGCCGGATACCACTGCTACGATACGCCCCGCTCCGGCTCTGCCGGAAAGCGCCGCAGCCACCGGCAGTGCGCCCGCTCCCTCTGCGATCACGCGGGCGCTCTCGGCAAGCGTTCGCATCGCCCGCCTTGTGTCTTCGAGCGACACGACGATTGAACCCGTGACGATGTGGCGGATGCGTTCCCACATGCGCGGGAACACGCTTTTCCCGCCGGCTCCGTCGACGAAACTCGGCTCCCAAGCCGCGAATGCCGACGCGGCATTGCGAGCAAAAGAGGTATGTGCCGGCGCGGCGGTCTCCGGTTCGGCACCAAAGACGCGGATGTCAGCGCGCCCGCCGGCGCGTAAGCCCGACGCCACCCCGGCGATGAGCCCACCGCCGCCGAAAGCAGTGAGCACGGTCGCGACGTCGGGGAGATCCTCGAGGATCTCAAGTCCGATCGTCGCGTTGCCCGCGATGAAATCATCATCGTCAAAAGGATGGATGAACGTGCCGTCGACACCGGGAAACGCGCGCTGCTCCATGGCATGCCAGCATTCGTCGAACGGCGCCTTCACGAGGCGCGCGCCGAGAGCGCGCATGCGCGCGACCTTAGTCTCCGGGGCGGTTTCGATGGTGACCACCGTGGATGGGATACCGGCAGCTCGGGCTGCGTAGGCAACGCCTTGTCCTGCATTGCCGGCGCTGATCGTCCAGACGCCGCGAGAGCGCGCATCGGCCGACAGCTTCGCGACCGCGTTTGCCGCGCCGCGGATCTTGAACGAATTCGTGGGCTGGAGATTTTCCAATTTCAAGTAGATCTCACAGCCCGGTCCCTCGACTTGGAGCTTGACAAGCGGCGTGCGCAGGACGGTGCCTGCGATGCGCTCGCGGGCCGCTTCAACGTCGGCGCGCGAGATCGGCCGTATGCCGTTCAACGCACCGCCTTTGCCCGCGCGAGCCAACCGTCGATCTTCGCCATCGCGGCGGCGTATTGCGGCGTGATTAGTTTGGCGGCCTGTCGTTGCGTCTGCAAGACGGGTCCGGCAGCACCGCTGAACACGAATCCCTGAACGAATTCGTAGACTTTCGGCGCGAACATGATGCCGTCTTCACCGTTTTTGTAGTTCGCGGTCAGCGAGTTTTCGACAGCCGAGCCTTCTCGCGCGAGCGCGACGGCGCTCGGCGAGCCAAGCTTCTTCAAGCGGGCCACCTGTGCGTCGATCGCGTTGAATCCCTTATTCATGTTATCCAGCATCGACAACGCGCGCTCCGAGAAATCGTACTGGGCTTTATAGTCGGCCTGCGTCCACGGTGCATCGGGATCGGGTCGAACGGTAAAGGTACGCGACAGGCGCAGACCATTCGAGAAGGTCACGCGCGCCGTGTAGGTGCCGGGGACGACGGAGTTGCTGATGTTCGGAAGACGGGCGCCCTTGCTCGCCGCTCCATACCACGGCGTGATAGGCGTTTCGGAAAAATCCCAGATAAAGCGCGTGACACCCGAGCCGTTCTTGATCCACGGCTCCTTCTTTCCGCTCGTGCCGACCGGATGCGAACCGGCGTAGCTGCGCACGAGGCGGCCGCGCGCGTCGAGGATGTCGACCACCGGCGCCTTTCCGCCCGCCTTGGCTTGGAAGAAGTCGATGACCGCGCCGGTGGGCGGGTTCGGAGCCGCGTATTCGGTGTAGGTGCCTTCCGCTTTCTCGGTGTTGTTGTACTGATATGCGACCGGCGGCTGAAAGACATAATGTCCGGCGCTCTTCGCGGCTTCGAGATCTTGGAGCGGACGGATGTCATCCATGATCCATGCGGAGCGGCCGTGCGTTGCGATGATAAGGTCATCGAATCGCGGCTGGATTCGTATATCGAAGACCGCCGTGTGGGGAAGATTGCTTTGGAGCTTTTCCCAGCGGCTGCCGCCGTCGAACGAGATCCACATGCTGCGCTCGAGGCCCGCATAGACGAGATTCGGATTGACCGGGTCTTGGCGCACGGCTCGCGCGGATTGATCTGCCGGAAGACCGGCGGCGATCGACGTCCACGATTTTCCGAAGTCGCTCGTCTTGAAGATATACGGTGCGTAGTCGCCGCTGTAATGACGATCGATCGCGGCAAAAGCGGTGCCATCTGCGATCGTCGACGGGGCAATCGCCTCAACGCGTCCGAACGGAGGCACGCCTGGCGGCGTCACGTTCTTCCAGTGCTTTCCGCCGTCGCGCGTCAGCTGGATGAGACCATCGTCGGTACCGGCCCATATCTCGCCGCGCTTGACGGACGAGCCTTCGATGTCGAGAATCGTGTCTGACGTCTCGGCGCCCGAAACGTCAAGACTGATCGGGCCGCCGGATGCCTGTTGATGGGACTTTATGTTGCGCGTGAGGTCGGGGCTGATCGGCAGCCAATGCCGGCCTTCGTCTTGCGACTGAAAGATCACGTTGCCGCCGTACCACACGATATGTGGGTTCCACGGCGCAAACGCGATCGGTGAATCCCAATTGAAACGGTACGTGCACTTGTCGATCGCAAAGCCGTTGAAGCACGTCAGATCCGGTGCGACGCCGAAGCTGATCCGGCTCGAGTTCATCCAGATGCTCACGGCTCCGTCTTGCGAATCGGTCCAAACGTAGTCGCGGTTGGCTGGGTCAGGCACGAGCCACTGACCGTCGCCGCCTACCTCCGGTGTCGTGTATTCGTTCGTGATCCCGTCGGAATCGCGGCTGTTCGACGGCCAGCACCAGCCGCTGTTGTCTTGGAAGCCCGCGCAAACATTGTACGGCGTGGCGTCATCGGCCGCGATGTGGTAGATCTCTCCGATCGCGTAGTTGCGCGAGAAGAACCAGTTCGCGCCGCCGTCCACGGTGACCGGTGCACCCCCGTCCTCGCCCAAGATGATGCGCTTGGGATCGTTCGGAGCGATCCAGATCGCGTGATAGTCCACGTGCACTTGATCGGCGATGGTCTTGAACGTCTTGCCGCCATCCTTGCTCTTCGACGCCTGTTCGGAGACGGAAAAAACGGTATCCTTATCGGTTGGATCGACCGCGATATGGCTGAAGTAGAACGGTCGCTGATCGATGAGCGTGTCGTGATTGACCATCGTCCACGTCGCGCCCGAATCATCCGAACGGTAAAGGAAACCGTCCGTGCTTTGGATCAGCGCGTAGACGCGCGCGGAGTCGCTTGGCGCGATCGCAAGGCCGATTCGACCCGTGATGCCGTTCGGCAGCCCATGCCCGGTCAGCTTCGTCCACGTCTTGGCGCCATCTGTTGATTTGTAGAGGCCGCCATCCGGGCCGCCGCTCGATGCGATCCATGGCTGCCGCCGGAATTGCCAGATGCCCGCGTACACCACGTTCGGATCTTTCATATCCATCGCGAGGTCGGAGCCGCCGCTCGAGGGCCCGACGTACAGCGAATGGGTCCACGTCTTGCCGCCGTCGTTCGTGACGTAGACGCCGCCCGCCGGACTATCTTTGAAAAGATCGCCCATGCCCGACACGACGACGTGATTGACGTCTTTCGGATCCACGGCGATGCGAGAGATCGTGCGCAGATCCGTGAGGCCCATCTTCGTCCATGACTTGCCCGCGTCTACGGATTTGAAGATGCCGGTTCCGAGCATGACGTCGTTGCGCGGATTGGTTTCGCCGCTGCCGACCCAGACCGTGCTGTCGTCGCTCGGCGCGATGGTGACCGCGCCGATAGCCTGCACGTCTTGATCGTCAAAGACGGAGTCCCAGGTCACGCCGCCATTGTCGGACTTCCAGACGCCGCCGCCGGCGGCGCCGATATAGTAAAGATTCGGATCGGTCGCGCTGCCCGCGACCGCGGCCACCCGGCCGCCGGACGCGGCGGGACCGACTTCCCGCCATTTCATATTTGCGAACGGCGAGGAAGGCGTGGGCGATGCTTTGGGTGCGGCTGCGGTCGCCGTCGGTTTGGGTGACGGCGCCGGCGCGCTCGGCGAAGGCGAGGCCTCGGGAGCCGCCGACGCGGCGCTGCCCACCATTGAGAACAAAGCGAAAATGATCGCAAACAACGATTGCATGTATTTCCTCCGGACAATCGTCGGTGTTACGGAGCAGAGCGCAGCGCGACCTCCGTTGAAACCGCAATAATGCATATTTATAAGGCGGGCCGCGCGAAGGCCGCAGACGCTCGCCGCGTCGAACGTGCGCTAGCCACATGACTAGACATCTCGGTCGGCTCTTACTATTTCTGGTCGGTATCGGTGCGGTATCGCACGGAGCGTCGAGCGAAGCGCAGGCACGCACGATGCGATCCTCGGATTTTCGGGCGCTCGTGGGATTGTCGGCCCCGGCGATCTCGCGCGACGGCAAGTTCGCCGCGGTCGTCGTATCGCGGATCAATTGGGATGACGATACCTACTCGACCGATCTCGACCTCATCGACCTGACCACGCACTCGCGACGAACGCTGACCCAGGATCGGCACGATGTCGACGCACCGTCGTTCTCGCCCGACGGCACGAAGCTCGCATTTCTCGCAGATGCAGGCAGCGGCGATGACGCGGCGGTCCAAGTCTGGGTGATGCCGCTCGACGGCGGCGACGCGAAACCGGTCACGTCGGCGGGCGACGGTATCCAAGAATACACGTGGCGGCCGGACGGCAGCGGGATTGCGTATGCAGCCGCGGATCCAAAGCCGAAACGCAGCGGCGCGGACCGCTTTCGCGACAGTTTCGTCTTCACAACCGAACCGATAGTCGCGCACTCAGCGCCGCGCCCCGCGCATGTTTTCGTCACATCGGCAGCCGGCGGACGCCCGAAGCAGCTCACGTTCGGCGACGCGAGCGATTCGAATCTTGCGTGGTCGCCCGACGGTAAAACGCTGGCCTACACCGTCAATCCGAACGCGATTCTCAACGACTCCTACGTCTCGCACATCGAGCTCGTCGACGTGTCATCTGGGAAACGGTCGCGGTTGACCGCCCACGACATGTGGGAGAGCGGGGCGCTGTTCTCGCCTGACGGAAAGCACATCGCGTACAGCTATTCTCAAGGCGACAATCAATCGAACCAGATCGAGATGTATGTGACGTCGCCGGCCGGCGGCAACGGCGTCTCGATAACAAGGAGCTGCGACTGCAACGTCAACGACGCGGCGTGGCTTGCGGACTCCCGCGGGCTCATCATCTCGACATACGATCATACGTCGCTTGCGTTGCGCGCGCGGTCGCTCGATGGAACGAGCACGAATGTCGATGTTGGCGATGTACGCGTCGATTCGTCGCTCGCTGGCGCAATCGCGGCCGACGGGACGATGGTATTCGTCGGAAACGGCGTGAAACAGCCGAGCGAGCTATACGTCCGGTCGAAGGATGGCGTTGCGGTAAAGCTCACCGATTACAACCGGTCGGTCGCGGATCTTGAGCTTGCCGACGCGCAGACGATCGATTTTCCCACCACGATGGGTATCGTCGGCGATGCGCTGCTCTTCACACCGCCGCATTTCGACCCGCATCGGCGCTACCCGCTCGTGTTGAAGATCCACGGGGGTCCCACAAGCGCCTCCGTGCGGTCTTTCGATGTGTTTGCACAGCTGATGGCTGCGCGCGGTTGGCTCGTGCTTGAACCGAACTATCGCGGCAGCACAAATCTTGGTCTGGCATATCTGCGCGGCGTGCTCTACGACCCCGACGAAGGTCCCGGCAAGGATATCATGAGCGCCGTCGCTGCCGTTCGCGCGCGCGGAATAGTCGATGATCGCCGCATCGCAGTCTCCGGCTGGTCGTATGGCGGGATCATGACCGCGTGGATGATCTCGAAGTACCACATCTGGAACGCCGCTGTCTCGGGTGCGTCCGTCAACGATTGGGCCACGGACTACGGCGTTGCCGACGACAGCCAATCGGACGCCGCGCTCTTCCACGGATCGCCGTATGTCGCCGGCAATGCCGCTGAATGGCGCCGTGCGTCTGCGATCACGTACGTCAAGGACGTCACCACGCCGGTGCTCATCCTGTCCGACATCGGCGACAACCGAGATCCGTTCGCGACGTCATCCATGTACTGGCGCGCGCTGCGCGACAACGACAAGGATGCCACGTTACGTGTCTGGCCGGTTCCCGGGCATTTCCCGTCCGACCCCGTTCGCACGCTCGATGTGTACGAACACTGGATGGACTACATCCAAGCGCACTTCGATCTCCGCTGACCGTGGCGACGCCGTCGATCGCGGGGACGGATTCCATGCCGGAAGTCCCCGAGCTGCGGCGCGCGATGGGTCTCGGCGACGTCGTCCTGTTCTTCGTCATCGCCGGTTCGAATTTTCAGTGGGTTGCCACCGCCGCGGCCGCCGGTCCGTCGTCGCTTGTCGTCTGGCTCATCGGCGGAATCGCGATGTTCTTGCCGCTCTCCCTCGTGGTCGTTTATCTTTCCGCGCATCATCCCGACGAAGGCGGTCTCTACGTCTGGAGCAAGCGCGCGTTCGGGCCTTTCGCCGGATTCATGACCGGCTGGACGTATTGGGCGAGCAATCTGCCCTATTTTCCGGCGCTCCTCTATTTCACCGCTGGAAACGCGCTCTTCATCAGCGGCACGAGCGGCGGCATTCTCGCGGCGTCGCCGTGGTACTACATCGCTGTCTCGATCGCCGGTCTCGGACTTGCGACGATACTGAATGTCTACGGGCTGGCCGTGGGCAAGTGGCTGAACAACGTCGGCGCACTCGGCCGGTGGATCGCGACGATGCTGCTGATCGCGCTGGGAGTGATGGCGTGGCTGAAATTCGGACCCGCGACGCCTATCAACGCGACGACCGCGCGCCTGAATTTTCAATTCAAGGACATCATCTTCTGGTCGGTGATCGCGTTTGCATGGACCGGACCAGAAGCGGCGTCATTCATGGCGGGCGAAATTAAAAATCCGCGCCGGTCGATTCCGCTCGGCCTCGTGCTTGCGGCGCCGATGATCGCCGCCATCTATATCGCCGGTACGGCGAGCGTTCTTGCGGCGCTGCCGGCGAGCTCCGTCAACGCGTCGTCGGGCGTGATGCAGACGATCGGCATCACCGCAAGCCGTTTCGGCTGGCCATGGCTCACGCCGATAGCCGCGGTCCTCGTGACGATAAGCTGCCTAGGCAGCGCGGGCGCATGGCTGGGTGCGGTGGCGCGCATCCCATTCGTCGCCGGCATCGACCGGTTTCTTCCGCCGATTTTCGGTCGCATGCATCCGCGCTTTCGTTCGCCGGTCGTCGCGATTCTGACCCAAGCCGGAATCGCGGCGGTGTTCATCTTCCTTGGTCAAGGAGGCACGACCGTGAAGGGCGCCTACGATGTGCTCGTCAGCACGACGGTGCTCATCACTATGGTTCCGTTTCTTTTCCTCTTCGCCTCGGCGATCAAACTGTATGTGGATCCGAGCGGCGCGGACCCGCTTCGGATTCCAGGCGGCCGGTGGACTGTCGCAGCGGCGGGGGTCATCGGGTTCACCACCACTGCCGCGTCGATGGTGCTCTCGGCGTTTCCGGCGGACGACGACCCGCACAAGGCGCTCGCGGTGATCAAGGTGCTCGGCATGACCGCCTTGATGATCGGCGGCGGCATGGCGGTCTACTTCATCGGCCGCCGCGTCCGCAGCGTTCAGGACAGCGTCAGATAAGCTTTTCCTGAAGTGTCTCGGTCGACAATGCATCGAGAAACCGGCGGAGCTCCGCGCTGCGCTGCACGCCCATCACACGTGCCGTTTTTGTGATCAGGCGCGGGGGAATGCTTTGCAAGAAGCCGCGCAGCGCGACGATCGCCGAATGAAAATCAGCGGCGTTTTCACCGGTCAAGCTGATCATCCGCGCAGCGCCGATGTCACCGAGGAAATCGAGAGAATCGGCATCGTGTAACACGATCGCCTCGGGGCGGGAACCCGGATCGCGGTAGTACATGTGACCGCGTTCGGCCGCTTGCACCGCCGGCAACTTCTGCATTGGAAATCCGGCGGCACGGAGAACCGCGCCGCTCTCTTGGGCTGCGCGATCACCATGTTCGATTCCGGATTTCGCGTACGGCGGAAAGGCGGCCATGTCGTGGAGGAAACACGCCGCGAACAGAACGTCGGTGTCGACCTTCAGGTGGTCGCCGTGAGCCAGGCGCAGAGCGAGGTCATAATTGCGCTCACTGTGCTGCCAGCCCCACGCGGGATGGATGAATTTCGAACGCGCCATCTCGTAGATCGTGACTTTCCAGGGCGCGTCAAGCGGAATCCCTGAGACCGTGCGGGTCTCTGTCGAGGCGTAAGCGCAGGCGGCCGAAAGGCAGAAGATCGATGCGCAGAGGACGCTGATTTGCGCGAACGCGAAAGCTTTTTTCATGCCCGGCGTATTCCGTGCGGCCCCGCGCGAATGCTTCACGCCGCCTGGGCAAGCGATGCTTGCCCTACTACGAGGCGTTGCGAGTGTGGTGCGCGTGGTGCGCGTGGCGCGCGCGAAAAGTCCGCGCTTTAGCGACGTTGCCGCAGCTCGCGATGTCGCACCACGCACCTGAGCGATTCTTCGAGCGATCGTAAAATGCGAATGCGCACGACGGGTCGCGGCATATCTTCAGGCGGTTCCACGTCCCGTCGGTCATCGCTTCAAAGACGATCGCGATGATCGCGCCGAGCGCGCCGTCCGCGGCCGGCGCAAGCGGACGGATCCGGCCGCGGCCGTCTGCATCGAACGAGACCGCCATCTGCGCACGCCCCGCCGCTCTATTGAGCGTCTCGATGGCGTCCGTATCTTGTTGACCGGATTGCCGGGCGAGCGCGAGGCGAACAAGTGCGTCGCGCACGCAACGCGCCTGCTCGAGATCGGCGTTGTTCAGACGAACGCGCGGGGAGATCAGGTCGTGCCCGGCGAGCCAATCGCGCAGAGCGTCGGGGTTGGGGAAGTCCTCGCGACCCGATCCGTTGCGCGTGTTCACAAACGCGTGGACGACTCGCAACTTCCCGTCTGCCGGCTTATCGCCCAGTCGATCGGCTGTCCCGCTTTCATCCATGGCACTTATTATAGAGCAATGATGGTTACAAATCAAGACAATCATGACACTGTTATGATGCGATGGAACCATTAAAATTACTTGACAGGTTAGCAGTCACTGGTGTAAACTGATTGCAGGTTACTACTAAGCAGGGAGAAAGACCATGGGACGCACGAGATCAACAACCGTCGTACATATCCTAGACGCGCCGGACGCGCTCGATCGCAGCCGCACGGATCTCGTGAGAGTTCCGTCGGGCGCAAGCGACACGATTTTCGGCGGCTGGGGCGTCCGGATATGACCCGGCGGGGTGCAATCAGCGCGGCGACAACCGATCTGTTCGTACAACTAGCGCTTCAGCGGATCGAAGACCTACGCCGCGACGGTGCACGTCTCCGCATCGCCGATTGACGTCCCGCTCAGACGAGCCGCGTGACGTTTTCTTCGGGTTCGCCAGAGTCGAGGGCGATAAGCGGCGGCCGTACGTTGCGCCACCGGCCGTCGCCGGTGCGGCGAGCCGTGAAATCTTTAAGCTCTGCGATCATCGGCTTCGATTCGAACATCGAGCGAGCGGCGGCGGCTCGCGCTTGCAAGGCCGGCGCCGAGGGTCGGCCCCGGTCGGCATAAAGGCGGCTGATCAGCTCCGGGTGCGCGTTCGCCGTCGCGGTGACGCAACCCGATGCGCCAGCCGCCAGACACTCCAGCAAGAACGATTCCGATCCGACGAGCACGTCAAACGAGTCGCCGAACTCTTCGCACAGGCGGATCGTGCTCGCTTTGTCGCCCGAACTGTCCTTGAGGCCGGCGACGACAGTCGGGTAGCGAACGCGAAGCTCGCGGATGACCTCAGCCCCGATGCTCACTCCGGAGAACTGCGGGATGCTGTACAGGTAAACGCGCAGGGTCTCGTCCGCGACAGATTCGATCATGGACGCGTACGCGGCGATGACGCCGGCATCGTGAACGGACTTATAATAGAAGGGCGGCAACACGAGCGCGCGGTCAACGCCTACCGAAATCGCGTGTCGCGTCAGCCGGACGCTGTCGCCGACCGCGCAGCAGCCTGTCCCCACCATGAGCCGAGAAGCGGGGAGACCCGCGTCGAGCACCCCTTCGAGGATCGACATCCGCTCTTCGACAGTGAACGAGTTCGCTTCGCCGGTCGTGCCGAGCAAGAGGATGTCGTCGCAGCCGGACGCGATCAGCCAGCGGCAATGTTCTTCGAGCAGTGCGAGACATGGTTGACCCGCCTCGTCGAGCGGCGTGAGACTGGCGCAGGTAATACCGGACGTGCGCGGCCGGTTCATCCGCGCCACATCGACCGTAGGAAGAACAAGACGTTTGCAGGGCGCTCCGCCAAGCGACGCATGAAGTAGGGAAACCACAACGATCCAAAGGGCACCGCGATGCGGACCGGAAAGCCCCTGCGGAGCAGCAGTTCTTGCAGCTTCGGACGTACGCCGAAGAGCATCTGGAATTCGTACGATCCGGGCGCGATGCCGCGATCCCGAATGAAGCTGATCGAGCGTTCGATGATCGCGTCATCGTGGGTGGCGATCGCCGTGAAGCCGCCGCCCTGCAGACTGACCTCGATGAGGCTGGCAAAGCGATCGTCGACGTCGCGTTTGCGCGCAAATGCCACGCTTGCCGGCTCGAGGTACGCGCCTTTCACCAGCCTCACGTTCGGTGCGAGCGCTTTGAGCGACGATAGGTCCGATTCCGAGCGATAGAGATACGCCTGCAGTACGACGCCGACGTTGTCCATCCCGTTGCCGCGCAACCGGTGATAGATGTCGAGGGTCGCTTGCGTATGGGCGGATTGCTCCATGTCTATCCGCACGAAATTTCCGACGCTCGCGGCGCGGGCCGCCACGGCGCGAAGGTTCTCGAAGGCGAGGCCCGGATCCAACGCCAGCCCGAGATGCGTCAACTTGAGTGCGACGTTCGCGTTTGCGCCCTCGCGTGCGAACCGGTCGAGAATCGCCGCATACTGCTCGGCGGCTGAGCGAGCGTCGTCTGCCGTGCGGACATCCTCGCCGAGTAAACCCGCCGCGACCCGAAAGCCGCGCCCGTTCAACAATCGGACCGCCTGCATGAACTCGTCCACCGTCTCGCCCGCGACGAACCGGTCCGCGCCAAATCGTCGGCCGTGCGTCGAGACGAAGCGATTGAGCGTCTGGTTAGACGCAGCCGCTAGTAACGAGGTGCGAAGCAAATCGGCCATGGCTTCGCGCTAAGCGCTTAACGCGGAGCGCCGGCCGGTGAGGCGCTCGGCGAGGGCGCGGCCGCCGGCGCCGCACTCGCGCTATCGACCGGGCGCTGCGGTGACGACGCTCCCGGCGAAGGCGTGTCGGTCGGGGCGGGCGTCACGAGCGCATATCCCGCAGGCACGTCAAAGAACGCCGGGTCGTAGCGCAACTGCGCGACAGACGTCGTTTCAAGCCACGCGAACCCCGGCCGCTTGAGCATAGGGTCCACATAGTCTGACGGGGCGATGGTAGAGGCCGGAGTCGCGGAGTCTTCGTTCGCGCCCATCTGCATTTCTGTCCATTCGACGCTGCGCAGCGGCACACGCACTTTCGATGCGTCGCCGGCGCTCGCTGGACTCGGGCCTTCTTGCGCGCTCTGTGCATCGAGCGAGCAATGGTCGGCGACCGGAATATCCGCGTACCAAAGATCGGTCTTCTGACCGCTCCCGCCGCCGTTCGACGACAGGGAGAATATCGCGTGTCGCGCCGTCAGGCCGGCGATCGTCACAGCGCCGTCGTCCGGCTGAGGAGAGATGGTCATTGCGGCGGTTTCATCGGGAGAGCCCCCAAGCGCTGCCGTCATGAAATCAAAGCCGCTCGTGAACTGCGGCGATTGTTGCTGCGACTCCGCTTGGTCAAACGTCGTGACCGAGTACGTCCTCTCGGCGTTGTCCAGGACGATGACCTTTCGCAGATCGCATTGGATGATCGTGGATACGTCGCCGATGTCCGTGCGCGTGCGATCGGCAGCGACGGTCGTCGTCGCCTCAAATTCGGCTGCCACGTTTATTCTGGGATCCAGGTGCATCGGCCGTGAGGCCACACTACTCGCAAGCTTCGCCTGCGCCTTTGCGGCGATCTGCTGCGCGATGAATCCGAGGACCGGGTTGGCGTGCGTCAGGGCCGTCTGAAGCAGATTCGACAGGAACTGGTGCGCCGCCGTCTGCAGCGCGGACTTCAGGAGGTTCGATCCCATGCTTGGGCGGCCATTGTTCAGCACAACGTTCCGGTACTGCACTTGCACGTACTGGATCACCTGCGCGCCGGATGCGTTTGGCGGCGTCAAAGCGGTAGATGTCGGCGCCGTATTCAACGCAGCGGCAGCCGATAGAGCATACGCTAAAGATCGTGTCCATGCTCGGTTCATGGTTCTGGCGCCCTCGGAGGGAGTCGAACCCCCGACCTCCGCGTTCGAAGCGCGGCATTCTAATCCGCTGAACTACGAGGGCAATCCATACGCGCACGAATCGAGGACCGCGCGCTCGATAAGGATTCACGGGTGTGATGACACGCCCTGCCGGAGTTCGCCTGTGCCGTTGAGAAACGCCGCGCGTGGTATATGACGTCGTCGTGGTCGGCCTTGGCGCGATGGGCAGCGCCGTGGCCGCGCAATGCGCGCGCCGCGGCTGGTCAGTGCTTGGTATCGAGCGCCACGGTCCCGCACACAGCCTCGGCGCATCGCACGGAAAATCGCGCCTCATCCGCCAGGCGTATTTCGAACATGCGGACTACGTGCCGCTCTTACTGCGAGCCTACGATTTGTGGCGTGAGCTCGAAGCGTTGAGCGGCGAGCGACTCGTGACCCTCACCGGAATATTGTTGGCGGGCGCTCCGACGAGCAAAGTGATCATCGGCTCGACAGAGAGCGCGAAACGCCACGATCTGCACGTCGAACTGCTCGACACCAATGCCATCCGTCGCCGTTTTCCGATGATGCGACCGCTTGACGGCGAGGTCGGTGTTTTCGAACGGGCCGGCGGCGTCGTCTTTCCCGAGCGAGCGGTGCACGCGTTTCTTGGAACCGCTGTCGACGCGGGCGCCGAGCTGCGGTTCGGCGTCAACGTCGTGGACTGGAGCGGCTCGGGTTCGCAGGTGCTTCGAGTGAGCTTGGGCGGCGGTGTCGACGTGAGCGCGCGGCGCATCGCGCTGACGATGGGGCCGTGGCTCTCTTTGATGGCCGAAGCAACCGGCGTGCCGCTGCGCGTTCAACGCAACGTCCAAGCGTGGTTTCGGCCGAATGCGCCGGGCTTCTCACCCGATCGGTGCCCCGCGTTTCTGCTCGATCGACCCGAACTCCCAAATCCGCTCTACGGCGTACCGGATCTCGGCGATGGAGTGAAAGCCGCATTTCATTCGGTCGGGCCGTTCACGGCGCCGGACGACCTTGATAGGACTGTGACGAAGAACGATACGGACCCGATCGCGCGCGCCCTCAATGCCTGGATGCCCGGAGCGGCGGGAGAATTCATCGGCGCCAGCGCGTGCATGTACTCGCTCACGCCGGATGAACATTTCGCCATCGGCGCGCACCCGTACGACGACCGGGTGATCGTCGCCGGCGGGTTTTCCGGTCACGGTTTCAAGTTCGCGAGCGTCGTCGGCGAACTCGTCGCCGATCTGCTCGCCGAAAGAGCGCCGCGTCTCAACATCGACTTCCTGTCGCCGCGACGGTTCGCTCCCTAAGTCCCGACGGGTTTGGTGAGCGGCACCTCGATGTAATCCTCGTAGAGGAGTCCCTCGGCGATCTCCATGGATTCGGCCAGCAGATGTTTGTCGGCGGCAGCGGCTTCGCAGGTCTCCGCGGATGTTCGCAAGCTTCCCATGACCGCCGTGGTCGACGATTGCGTCTCAAAGGCGAGCCACGCCGCGCAGCCGAGATCGCCGGGAGAAAAACCGGAGGCAAGCGCGTCCGCGTACGTTGGAAGGGTGACGCCTGGGAAGCGATAGGCGACCGCCGACCGATATGCGTTGAAGCGCTCGGGGGATGAGAAAAGGTCGAGCATCGTCAGTTGCGCGGATAGCTGGGCGGTCTGCGCAGCGTACATCTCGTCCGAGGCACGCTCGGCGACGACTCGCGCGCTTGCTGCCGCGCTTGCCAGCTGCACGAGGATCGGCGGCACGCGTTGGCCGTGTGTCTGAGGAGAAGGCGACGCGGCGGGCTGGCCGTTCGGGGCATAGTCCCCGATCACGCTGCGCAAACCGATGAGCGAATTCTCGAGTTGTGCGACCGCAGCCCGGCTATCGCTCACGGATTGCACGAGCGCAGTCGTCGATGACGAAAGACCGGTCGTCATCGCCGGATAGTACTGCAGGAGACTGGCGTATGACGGCGTCAGCGAGTCCGGTTCGTGCAAGGGCGCGAGCATATCGTTCAATTGCTGCTGATTGCCTGCGACGAGACCAGGCGCTGATCCGAAGACGTCCGATGTGAGGTTCCCGACCGCTGATAAGTCGCGGTTGAGCGAGACAAGCACGGGCGGCGGCCCGCCGGGCGGCGATCCGGCGGCCGGCGGCGCCGAGGCCGCGGGGCTCGCCTGAGTATCGTCGAGCCGGAACGCACCGACGGCATTGGAAAGTCGTTGCAGCTGCTGCTCGACCGAGTTGAGTTCCTGATCTCCGTCGCCGGCTTGCTTCTTGATGTCGGGAAGCGCCGCGTCGGCAGCACGTTGAGCGGCGACGAGCGCAGCTGCGGCGGCGATCCGTTTTGGATCGGCCGGCGTGATGATCGGCGCGGAAAGGCGGCTGTCCGGCGCAGCGAGCGCACCCGCGCTGCGCAGGGCGTAGTTGGCGCTCTGGGTGAGTTCATTGGCTTGCGCGCTCGGATCGAGCGCCGCGGCGAGTTGCAGTTCGGAGCGCGCGTACGAATAACGGCCTTCGAGTTCGTCGTGCGCGGCTCGGGCTACTAAGACGCTTGCGCTCGGTCGATCGAGCTCCGCGTATCCCAGCAGATGCGAGACACGATCGGCAGGCACGGGGTGGTCTAAGAACGCCTTATCCGTGCGGCTGTCGGGCCCCGGATCTTGCGTGCCAAGATCGAGCATGGTGTCGACGACCGAATGCGAGTCGTAGCCCGCCTTCGTCATCAACGTGAGTCCGTAGTGATCCGCCGCGAGCTCGTCACCGCGCGAGTACTTATCCGACGCAAGTTCACCGCCGATGCTGCCGAGAACAGCGGCGGGTCCCGAGACTATCGAGAGAATGCCTTCGATGATCGAGATGATCGAATTGACGTTATCGGCTTTCGTGACGTGATGAAGCTCGACGTGACCCATTTCGTGGCCGAGCGTGCCCGCGAGCTGATCGTCCGACGTCACGAAATTCAAGAGACCCATATTCACATGGACCCATCCGCCCTTGATGGCGAAGGCGTTGATGCTCTCGTCTTGGATCACCGTAAATCGGAACGTGATGTCGCGGCGCATGCGATACTGCGCGAGTTTCGAACCTATCTGATTCACCCAAGATGTGATGAACGGGTCCTTGATGATGACGCTTTGCGCGTCGATCTCCTGATTCTCGCGCGCGCCCTGAGCGATTTCCTTGCTCGTTGACATAGCGAGGACGGGGCTGCCTTCGAATTGCAAGAGGAGGACCAATATCAGTGCGATTGCGCGCGCGGGGCGCCAGATGACGTGCATGCCGGTCATATCAGGATAACGCATTTATGCTGGGAATTGGCGCAGAAGGGCCCCGGCGCCCCCCACTCATAGAGGTCAGCCCCGCACCGCATCTGTAACTGCGGCGCATGGCCGACCGTCATTTCTACGATTTCAAGATCGGCGAGCGTTTGGTGCTCGAACCGCCGGAAAGCGGTCGACGCGCCATTTTGCGTATCTCCGTCCGGCGGAGGAATGCGTAAGGTCGAGTCACAGCGGCCGCATCGGTCGCTGTGGCTCGAATCATCGCTGGGCGACGAGCCCGACGCGCCGCCGCTCGCGGGGCGCTCTGTCGTCGACGTCGCGATCGTCGGCGGCGGGTTTGTCGGTCTGTGGACGGCGCTGCGCATCAAAGAGCTTGAACCAGACTGCTGCGTCGCCGTACTGGACCGCGACATATGCGGCGGCGGCGCATCGGGCCGCAATGGCGGCTTCGTGCTCTCGTGGTGGCCGAAATATCCGTCACTCGTCAAGGCGGCAGGCGCTGACGAAGCCGCCCGGCTCGTGCGCGCGTCGGAAGACGCCATCGAATACATCGGATCGTTTTGCCGGCAGCACGGCATCGACGCGCACTTCACGCAAGCCGGCTGGTTATGGACGGCGACGAGCGCAGCACAAGAGCATTCGTGGGAAGCTGTCCTTGCGTTGTCCGAAACCCTTTCGCCGGGTACGTTCGTGCGACTGGATCCGAGCGACGTCGCGTCGCGCTCCGGATCGGCGGTGCACCGCGCGGGCGTGCTCGAGCGCGGCGCGGCGACCGTGCAGCCAGCCGCGCTCGTGCGCGGAATGCGCCGCGTCGCGATCGAGAAAGGGATACGGCTGTTCGAGCACACCGCGGTCGAACGGTTTTCACGATCGCACCCGCTCGTCGTCGAGACGGCTGAGGGCACGATCGCGGCGAACGCGATCGTGCTTGCCACGAATGCGTGGGCGATCGGCATCCCCGAGCTCAAGCGATCGATTGCGGTCATCTCGAGCGACATCGTCGCGACCGCACCCATTCCGACGCGGCTCGCCGAAATCGGCTGGACGGGCGGGGAATGCATCGCCGACTCGCAGATGATGGTCTGCTATTATCGAACGTCGCGCGATGGCCGGATCGTCTTCGGGAAAGGCGGCTGGGGACTGGTCTATGGCGATCGGATCGGTCCGCGCTTCGATCGCGATCGCGAGCGAGCCGCGCTCGTCACCCGCGATTTTCGTCGCTGTTATCCCATGCTCGCGGACGTGCCCATCACCCACGACTGGTGCGGATCGATCGATCGCTCGATGGATGGTCTGCCGGTCATCGGAACGCTCGGATCGAGCGATGCGGTTCATTTCGGTATCGGCTGGAGCGGCAACGGCGTCGGTCCGAGTGTGGTCGGCGGAAAGATCCTGGCAAGCCGTGCTCTCGGGAGAAAGGATGAGTGGAGTTCGAGCGGACTCGTGAACCGCCGGACGAAAGCGTTTCCGCCCGAACCGATCCGCTATGTCGGGGCCCACGTGGTGCGCCAGGCCGTGCTTGCCAAGGAAGAAGCCGAGATGGCAGGCCGTTCGCCATCGTGGCTCGCCGTTCGCCTCGCGCGTTTGGCGCCCTCGGGCCTGGAGGACAAATAAGACCTCGAATGGCAACGCTTGCGGGCCGACTGGCGTCGGCCCCTTCAAATCGCGGCGGGCCGACAGGCGTCGGCCCCTTCGAATTGCGGAGAGAGCATAATGCCAGCAAAGTCCGCCAAGCGCGCGAAATCTCTGCGCGCTCTCCTCAAAGAAGAGATCGCCTTGCGCGATCACGCCGAGAAGGTCGCCGCGATGAGACGGGCGCTGCCCCCCGGCGAAATCGTGAAGGAAGATTATGTGTTCGATGACGGTCGCCGCAAGGTGCGGCTGTCGGAACTTTTCCAACGCGGCCAGAAAGAATTGATCGTCTACCATTTCATGTTCGCGCCGAAGGACGCGAAGCCGTGCCGCATGTGCAACATGTGGGCCGACGGCTACGACGCAGTGGCGCCGCACGTGCGCGATCGCGCGAACTTCGTGCTCGTCGCCAAAGCGCCGATCGCGAAATTCAAGAAATGGGGTAAGAGCCGCGGTTGGAAGAACATCCGTCTCTTATCGAGCTACGGCACGACCTTCAATCGCGACTTCGAGGCCGAGGACTCGGATGGCGACCAGTGGCCCACGATCAGCATCTTCACGAAAGATAGGAAGGGAGTCATCCGCCATCAGTATCAGAAATTCGCGCTGTTGAAGAAGGCTACGTACCGCGGCATCGACCTCTTGTCGCCGGTCTGGAATCTGTTCGATCTGCTGCCGAGCGGTCGAGGCAATTGGTTCCCGAGCTATCGTTATTCCTAGAGCGGAGCCGCGCGCGACAACATGACTGCGCCCGGCGAGCGCTACGATTTCTTGAGCCGGTGGCGAATCGACGACGCCAGCCTGACCGAGGTCGCCGACGTTCTTGAGGACACGGCGTCGTTGCCTCGCTGGTGGCCGGAGCTCTTCAAGTCCGTCAGCATCGTGGTTGCCGGCGGCGAACATGCCTTGGGGCAGGTGGCGAAGTGCACGTGTCGTGCGCGATTGCCGTACACCCTTCGCTTTACGTACACGGTCGTCGATCAGCGTTACCCGTTCGGATCCACGCTTGATTCAACCGGCGATCTCGTGGGGCGCGGCATTTGGCGGCTGTCATCGCGTGACGGCGGCGTCGATGCCGAATATCAGTGGCAAGTCAGGCTCGAGAAACCTTGGCTGAGATTCCTCTCGCCGGTTTTACGGCCGCTGCTTGGCTGGAACCACGAGTGGTCCATGCGCAAAGGTGAGGCCGGATTGCGGCGCGAGGTCGCTCGACGTTCGGCGTAAAAAACGGCCGCAAGTGAGCGTTCACTGTGCGGGAGGCGGCGATGTCCAACGGATTTCTCGGTTTCGACCATATCGATCTTCGGGTGAGGTCGCTACCCGCCGTCGAAGCCTTCTATGACGACTTTCTTCCGAAACTCGGGCTCACGCGCAAGCGGTTCGCGCACGTAGACGCCGGCGGCGAGTGGCACGAGCCAAACGACGAGAGGCCCTACAACGCCGCAGAATATTATGAAGAGCCAAAGATCGGCACGGCTGCATTCTTCATCGGGGTGATCGAGGATCTCGCGACGCGGCCGACGGCAACACGCGTCGCGTTCCGCGTCGCATCTCGCGCTGATCTCGACATGTGGCAACGCGAGCTCGCGTCGATCGGCGCGGTTCGCGTCGAGCCGTCCGCTGAGATGGAGACATACCCGGCGCTGTTCTTTGAAGACGCGGCGGGAACGCGGCTGGAGTTGTGCGCGCGCCGTCCGCACGCGGGCGGCGAATGACGCCGGCCGCGCCGTGATGCTTTCGCCGTTCAAGCTAGAGCGGTATTTCGCGCGCTATGAATTCACCGCGCCCTATCTTCTGTGCGCGTCGGATTGCGAGGCGCTGTCGCTCGAAGAGCTGCTTCAGCTCGAGCCCGAGGCCGAGAAGGCGTTGCGCGCCTTACGCCTGGGATATGTCGAACCCAACGGTTCGCTCTCTATCCGCGAGTGCGTTGCTGCGCTCTTCGATGGGGTTGCGCCGGACGACGTCTTGCTGCACGCGGGAAGTTCAGAAGCGATCTACGCGTTCATGCTGTGCGCGCTGAACCCAGGCGATCACGTCATCGTCCAATATCCGTGTTACCAGTCGCACTACGAAGTCGCCAAGAGCATCGGCTGCGAATTGACGCTGTGGGGCGGCGACGAACGGCGCGGCTGGGAGCTGGATATTGAGTTCCTTCGGACCGCGATCCAACCGAACACGCGTGCAGTCATGCTGACGGCTCCGCACAATCCGACCGGATATCTCATGAGCAGGGCCGCGCTGGACGAGATGGTGTCGATCGTGAGCTCGCGCGGTATCTACCTTTTCTGCGATGAGATATTCCGCTTCATCGAACAGGATGCGGCACAGCGACTGCCCGGAGCAGCAGGGCTGTACGAACGAGCGGTCTCCATCGGCGGGCTTTCCAAGACGTTTGGACTGCCGGGCGTGCGGGTCGGGTGGGCCGTCAGTCACGACCGCGCGCTGCTCGCGAAGATGATGCGCCTCAAGGATTACCTGAGCCTCTGCAACGGTGCGACCGATGAGTTCCTCGCCGGCATAGCGCTGCGTCATCGCGCGGAGCTGCACCGCCGAAACCTTGAGATCATCATCGAGAATCTTCGACTCGTCGAAGCGTTTCTCGAGCGCCGAGCCGACCTCTTCGCTTGGCAACGCCCGCGAGCGGGAACGGTCGGACTCGTGCGTTATCTCGCGCCGGAGGGCACGGCTGCATTCTGCGAGCGCGTCGTGCGCGCGTGCGGAGTTCTGCTGCTTCCGAGCGCCGAGCTGGAATTCGGCGACAGCCACTTTCGGATCGGCTTCGGCCGCCGCGATCTACCGGGCTGCCTTGCGCGACTCGAGGGTTACGTCAATGGTCGCTCGTAAGCGATTCGGTTCCGGCGGGCCGCTCGTCTCCGTGATAGGTCAGGGGACGTGGCCGCTGCCTGACCGCGATGCGCTGCGCCACGGGATCGCGCTCGGCCTCACCCACATCGACACGGCTGAGATGTACGGTGACGGACGCTCTGAAGAGATCGTCGGCGAGGCGATCGCAGGCGTGCCGCGTGCAGATCTGTTCCTCGTCTCGAAAGTGCTGCCTCAGAACGCCGATGCGAAGGGCGTCATCCGCGCATGCGAACGCTCGCTGCGGCGAATGCGGACGGACTATCTCGACTGCTACTTGCTGCATTGGCGCGGCAGCGTGCCGATCGAGGAGACGATGGCGGCGCTTGAACGGCTCGTCGAATCAGGGAAGATCCGCTCGCTCGGCGTCAGCAATCTCGATCCGTGGGATTTGCGGGAAGCCGCAGCGGCGCTGCGATCGAACGCGATCGCTTGCGATCAAGTCCTCTATAATCTCGAAGAGCGCACCATCGAGGATCACGAGCTGCCGTGGGCACGCGAAAACGGCGCCGCGATCGTCGCATACACGCCGCTCGGCAAACCGACGCTCGACGCGAAGAAGAAGCGGTATGCAGCCGTCGCGCAGATCGCGGCCACGCGCGGCGTGAGCGCGCAAGCCGTGGCGCTTGCGTTTCTCATCAGGGACGAGCGCGTCTTCGCGATTCCCAAAGCATCGCGCATCGAGCACGTGGCGGCGAACGCCGCCGCGGCGGCCCTCACGTTGGATGAAGATGAAATCGCGGCGATCGACGCCGCGCATCCGAAACGCCGCCGCGTCGGTGCGCTGCCGACGAACTGACGCGCCCTTTGCTGGGTGACGGTTGCAATACCGCACAACAATCGGGAATGATTTGGCGCGGACGCGCGAGCAGAGGTCCGCTCGGCGAAAAGTTCGAAGGCCGACCGCCGCCAACCGTCCGCACGGCATCCTACCATGGAGTGAACGTGAGAACAGCGCTCGCCGTATTTGTCCTGACCTTCGCCATTTTCAGTTCGGCTCCGGTGCGAGCCGCCGCGCCGCCGGCGCTCCCGCCATCCAAGGACTCGACGACACATGCCTCCATCTCCCTTTCCGGCCGCTCGTTCGCATACGCTGCGACAGCGGGAACTATCACGCTGGTAAACGCTGCCGGTACACCCACGTGCAGCATGTTCTATACGGCGTTCACTGCCGACGGCGTGTCGGATCTCAGCAGGCGTCCGGTGACGTTCTTTTACAACGGCGGCCCGGGATCGTCCACGATCTGGCTGCGCATGGGTTCGTTCGCGCCGAAACGTGTGCAGATACCGAACGCGGTGCACGCGCCGCCTGCGCCTTACCGGTTGTCGGACAACCAATACAGTCTGTTGGATAAATCAGACCTTGTCTTTATCGATGCGCCGGGGACCGGCTTCAGCCGTGTCGCGCTCACCGCAAAGGGCAAGGATTTCTATGGCGTAGATGAAGATGCGCGCGCGTTCAAGCAATTCATCGAGCGGTACCTCACGAACAACCACAGGTGGAATTCGCCGAAGTTCTTATTCGGCGAGTCGTACGGCACCACGCGCTCTGCGGTGCTCGCGAATCTGCTGCAACAGGACGGTGTGGATCTCAACGGCGTCGTCTTGCTCTCGTCGGCGCTGAACTACGCGTCGTTCGGCGGAGGCGACGGCATCGACATCGAGTATTACGGCTACCTGCCGACCGAAGCCGCGCTCGCGTGGTACCATAACAAATTGCCGCGGCGCCCGGCCGACCTGGCAGCATTCGTGGCGTCCGCCCGCCGGTTCGCGATCGGCGATTACGCGCGTGCGCTGCTCCAAGGCTCGAATCTCTCCGAGACGTCGCGGAACCGGATCGCATATCAGCTCTACACGTATACCGGCATCAGCCCGCAATATTTCCTTCAGGCGGACTTGCGAATCGAGCCGGGAGAATTTGAAAAAGAGTTGATGCGCGATCAGAATCGCACCACAGGACGGCTCGACGGCCGTTTCATCGGCATCGACGGCAAGGCGACGGGAGACGGCCCGGACTACGACGCGTCCGATGTGGCGGTCGCGTCGGCGTACACGTCGCTCTTCAACGACTACGTCCGAGATTCGCTCAAGTACAAGACCGAGCTGATCTATCGGCCTACCGCGTACGATATCGTCGGCGGACCGAATTGGGACTATTCGCATAACATCGACGGGAACCAACTCCCGTTCCCGGACGTGATCCAAGATCTGCACGACGCCATGACGCAAAACCCGCACCTGCGTGTGTTCTCGGCGAACGGTTACTTCGACATGGCCACGCCGTTCTTCGCCACGCAATATCTGCTCGATCACATGGAACTCGATCCGACGCTGCGCGGCAATCTGAGCTACGGTTTCTATGAATCCGGCCACATGGTCTATCTGCGCGACTCGGCTCTGCAGCAATTCCGCGCCGATCTTGGCAAATGGTACGACTCGGTGCTCGCACGATGAGCGGCGGCCTGAACGACATGGAGCAGAAGAAGATGAAAGCGGTTCTCGCCGCCCTCGCGTTCTCAGTGGTTCTTGTCTCGGCAGCGCCTTCTCGGGCTGCAGGCACGCCGTCGGCGCAATCCGCGCAACCGGCGAGCGCTCCGCAAAGCGGAGCGCCGGGAGATTCGTCGGTCCATCAGACGATAACGCTCGACGGCAAAGCGATCCCATATACGGCGACGGCCGGAACCATCGCGTTGAAGGACGCTCAGGGCAACACGACCTGCACGATGTTCTACGTCGGCTACACGGCTGACGGAGTCGCAGATCTGAGCAGGCGACCCGTCACGTTTTTTTACAACGGCGGCCCGGGCTCGGCATCGGTCTTCTTGCACATGGGCTCGTTCGGTCCGAAGCGGGTCCTGACGGCCGATGGCCAACACACGCAGCCGTCGCCGTATCAACTCGTGGACAACCAATACAGCTTGCTCGACAAGACCGACATGGTGTTTGTAGATGCGCCCGGCACGGGATTCAGCCGCTTGGCACCATCCGCGAAGCCTGAGGACTTCTACGGCGTCGACCAAGACGGTACGGCGTTCAAGGAATTCGTGGAGCGCTACCTCGGACAGAACGGGCGGTGGAACTCGCCAAAATTCCTGTTCGGCGAGTCGTACGGCACGACGAGGTCGGCGGTCCTCGCGAATCTGCTGCAGCAGGACGGCAACGACCTCAACGGCGTCATCCTGCTCTCCTCGGCCCTGAACTTCGCCACGGGTTTTATCGATGGCGACGGGTTGGACTCGCTGTATATCGGATATCTGCCCACGGAATCGGCCATCGCCTGGTATCATAACAAGATCCCGAACCGGCCGGCGCAGCTCGCGCCGTTCGTCCAATCGGCGCGCGACTTCGCGATCGGCGAATACGCGGATGCTTTGCTGCAGGGCTCCACGCTGAGCGCTTCGGAGCGGGATGACGTCGTCCGAAAAATGCACGCGTTCACCGGCCTAAGCGAACGATTCATCCGCAACGCCGACCTGCGCGTGGAACCGGGAGAGTTCGAAAAAGAGCTGCTGCGAGCGGATAATCGGACGGTCGGACGCCTCGACGGCCGGTTCTTAGGCATTGACAACAAAGCCGTCGGCGACACGCCCGATTACGATCCGACGAGCACGAACGCGGAAGTCACGGCGCTCAACGACTACGTCCGCTCCGGACTGCACTATCAGACCGACCTGATCTACGATCAGCTGAGCTTCGCCGTCAACAGCGCGTGGGATTTAACGCATACGATCGACGGCAACAAGGAATCCATCGCGGACGTGCTGCCCGATCTGCACGATGCTATGACGCAAAACCCGCACCTGCGAGTGTTTTCTGCGAACGGTTACTACGATATGGCGACGCCGTTCTTCGGAACGCAATACGCGCTGACGCACATGAATCTCGACCCGTCGCTGCGCGCGAACATCACATATGGTTTCTACGAGTCAGGACACATGGTCTATCTGCACGAGCCCGCGCTGGCGCAATTCAGAGCCGATCTAGAACGCTGGTATGATTCCGCGCTTCATTAAGATAGCGCGGAAATCAGGGGTCGGCCGGACGCATCGGGAAAGGTCGGCCATGCAAACGCTGGCTTCCGTCGTAGCGACAGCCCTGGTCTTCACGTTCAGTTCCACGATAAGTTCTGCGGCGACGCTCGTCAGAGTCTCAAGCGATCCGTTCACCAACGCTGCGAGCCAACACCGGACCGAAGTCGAGCCCGATACGTTTTCGTTCGGCGACACGATCGTCAGCGCGTTTCAAACCGGACGCGTCGTGCCCGGCGGATCGGCCGACATCGGTTACGCGACGTCGTCCGATGGCGGGATGACGTGGGGCTTTGGTTTTCTGCCGGGCATAACGAAGGCGCAGAACCCGTCCAACCGGTTCGACGCAGTGAGCGATCCTTCGGTCGGCTACGATGCAGCGCACGCGGTGTGGATGATCGCCTCGCTGCCGCTCTCGAACACGCGGCCGACGTCGCCCGCGATCCTGATAAGCCGTTCGCCCGACGGCAAGGCGTGGGCCAAGCCGGTCGGCATCGCGCCGCGTTCTCAGTCGGCCGACAAGCCGTGGGTCGTCTGCGACGATTGGACCACGAGTAGATTTTACGGCAACTGCTATGCCGAGTGGGATGAACCGTTCGCCGGTGACGAGGTCTTCATGGACACGTCACGCGACGGCGGTGCGACCTGGTCCGGGCCGTTGCCCACGGCAAATCAAGACGGAGGCTTGGGCGGTCAGCCGCTGGTCCTCCCCAACGGAAACGTCGTGGTTCCCTTCGAGGGCTTCAACGGCATCGTTGCGTTCAGGTCGACCGACGGCGGCAAACACTGGGGCGGCGCGCAGACGGTCACATCCGAGTTCTTCCACGCGGAAGCTGCCGGACTGCGATCGAGTCCGCTGCCGAGCGCCGCGCAAGATGCGTCCGGAAGGATCTATGTCGCCTGGCCGGACTGTCGCTTCCGCCGCAACTGCGCGGAGAACGATATCGTATACACGACGTCCGCGGACGGCAAGACGTGGACCGCGCCTGCTCGTGTTCCGATCGACGCGGTGACGAGCAGCGTCGACCATTTCATTCCCGGCATCGGCATTCAACCGGCGACGTCCGGTGCGAACGCCGGCATCGGGTTGACATTTTACTTTTTCTCGAAATCGAACTGCACGATGACGTCATGCCAGCTCGGCGTCGGGTTTGTCTCGTCGCACAACGGCGGTAAGAGTTGGAACACCGCTCAGGTCTTGGCGGGGCCGATGAATGTGCGGTGGCTTGCCAACAGTCAGAACGGACTGATGGTAGCCGACTACATCGCGACTGCGTTTGTGCACGACCTGGCCTACAGCGTTTTCGCTGTCGCCGATAAACCGTCCGGCGGCCTCTTCGACGAAGCGATGTACGCGCCGGCGGGCGGCCTTTCCATTCCGCTGTTCGGCCCGCAGCTGACGGCGGCGAACGATCGCGCTTACCTGGATCCGCGGTTCCGGTATCACTGGCGTCCGCTGCCGCCGAAAGCTCAGCGGCGCGCTGAAAAAGAGGGGCGCTAGCCGGCGCGCGCTTCAAGAGATAGCACGCGCGCCGCGGCGCATGTAAGAGGAGTGACACGCATGATCACACGCGTCTTGTTTGCATTGGCTTGCTGTTCGCTGATGGCGGTGCTGACGGAGGCGGCGGCTTTTGCCGACGACGCATCGGGAGACACCGGACCGGCTGCGTATGCGAAGTTCGTCGACGGGGCATCGGTCCAAAACGGACTTTTCAACGTCATCCGCAAGGACGGTAAGGTCTACATCGACATAGCCGCGGCGCAGTTGGGGCAAGATTTTGTGCAGACGGCCGAAACGGCGAACGGCCTAGGCGGCTACAACTTCATCCCCGGCGGCATCGGCTCGTATGCGCGTATCATCCGATTCACGCGCAGCGATGACAAGATCGTCGCGACCTGGCCGAACACCTATTTCCTCGCGTCGGGAAACGACGCGGCGAAGCGCGCGGTGGATCAGACCTTTGCCGACTCGCCCGTCGCGGTCGCTCCGATCGTCGCCGAGGATAGCGCAACGGGTCGCGTGATCTTCGATGCGTCGTTTCTGCTCGGCGACGTGGACAACATCGCCGCGCAATTGAAGCAGATCACAGGACCGGACGATCCGGATCACGCGTACCACTTGGATACCGACCGCACGCTGTTCGGCCCGACGAAGGCGTTTCCTCAGAACATCATCGTCGATGCGGACCAGACATGGGCGACAGACTCTCCCAACACGATCGATAACGTTCCGGACCCGCGCAGCTTGCGGATTCGCGTCGTCTACAATTTCGCGCAACCGCCGAACGATGGCGACTACATGCCGCGGCTCGCCGATGACCGCGTGGGGTTCTTCGATGCGGCCTACCTCGACTACGGCAACGACGTCCACGCGTCGCGCATCGTACGCTACGTCGTTCGATGGAACATGCAGCCATCCGATCCTTCGAAGCCGCTCTCGCCGGCGAAGCACCCGATGGTCTACTATTTGTCCAACACGATTCCGACGGCATACCGCGATGCGGTGCGGCGTTCGCTGCTGACATGGAATGCGGCGTTCGAGAAGATCGGGATCAGCGACGCCGTGCAGGTCAAGGACCAGCCGGATGATCCGAACTGGGATCCCGACGACATCCGCTACAACACCGTGATCTGGATGACCGAGTCGAATTCGGGGGGCTACGCAGCCGAGAACCCGGTCTTCGATCCGCGGACCGGACAAATGTTCCGGACCAATATCGTCATCGACGCTGACGTGCTGCAATTCTCCAACGTCACGGCGCAGATGTTCGTCGATCCGGTCGCGGGCAGCGCGGGCATTCAATTTCCAGCTATGGAGCGCGAATACGCCGTCGGGAAGCGCCTGCAGGCCGGATACGGCAAGGTGGCGCTGGACGTGATGGGACGTCCTCTGACGGGCGCTGCACTGACTGAATTCAACGACGAACTTCTCGAGTCGTTCATCGTGCACGAGTCCGGGCACGGCATGGGTCTGCAGCACAACTTCATCGGATCGCTCGCATTCAGTGCGAAGCAGCTGCACAGCAAGTCGTTCACGTCGCGCTACGGCGTGGCCTCATCGGTGATGGAATATGCGCCGCTAAATCTCTGGCCGATCGGAGAACCCCAGGGAACGTACTGGCAGACGGTCTTGGGGCCGTACGATTACTACGTGATCCACTGGGGTTACGCGAGGGTTCCGGGTGCAAGAACGCCGCAAGATGAGGTTCCGGTACTCAACCGCTGGGCGCAATCGTGGACGAACCCTTCACTCAGGTTCGCGAGCGACGAAGACGTTTCGTACGCCGACGCGCACGCCGTGGACCCGCGCGTGGCGCAGTGGGACCTTACGAACGATCCGCTCACATGGTATGCTTCGCAACTTCACTTGGCTCATCAGGTCCTCGATAAGTTGGACGCGACGTGGCCGAAGCCGGGCCGGAGTTTCGACGACGAGCGGGCGGCGTTTGAGTATGCGTTCGGGTACGTCAACCTCATCGCGACGCAGCCGGAGCACTTCATCGCGGGAGAGTACCTCTCGCGATCGCACGCGGGCGATCCGGGTGCTGCGGCGCCGTTGGCCCAAGTCGCTCGATCGGACGAGCGACGCGCGTACGACCTGCTCGATCGTTATCTGTTCTCGGACGACGCTTGGCATTTCTCACCGTCGACGCTCAACCGGCTCGTCTATAGCGAATGGGAAACGCAACAGGGCGGGCAATGGGCTTACAATCCGCCGCGGCGCCACGACGAGCCCGTCGTCGAAGCCGTCACATCGCTGCAGCGTCGCACGTTGGCGACGATGTTCCAACCCCTCATGCTGCAGCGCCTCGATGATCTTCCGCTCAAGGCGAAAGCGGGAACGACGATGACCCTTTCCGACCTCTTCGATTGGACTCAGGCATCGGTCTACGGAGATCTCGGGTCTTCCCGCGTCGGGTCGACGGGCGTCATCCATCGTTCGTTGCAGCAATGGTACGCTCGCATGCTCGCGATGCTTTGGCTCACGCCGCCCGAGGGGACGCCGTACGACGCGCAAGCGCTTGCGCGTCACGAACTCGTCGGGCTTCGCGATGAACTCCGCTCGGCCACGTCGCGTTCGGGACTCGATGAACTCACGCGCGCGCACCTGGAAAGTCTAGCGGATGTCGTTTCCCGTGCCCTTGACGCTCGCCAGGTCATCCCGCTCAAGCCGATTTAAACGTCATTCTCTGTAGGGCGGACCTTTACGGTCCGCCTTTACGGTCCGCCGGCGGACGATAAACGTCCGCCCTACATGCGTTGAAGCGCCAGACGGATCGCGGCGAGGCGGTCGCGACGCATGTTGAAGGCAGAAACCTCGTCCTTCGTCGGTGCTGCATCGCCGGATTCGACCAGCCCTTGAAGCTGTTCGAGCGAGCGCGCCAGAAAGCGCAAGCTTGAGAAATCCTCCGAAGGAGATCCGACCGAGTCGTCGGGTGACCCAGACGGAGTCGAGCCGAGCAGCGTGTTCATAATCGAAAGACGCCGATCGCTAAGCGGCATCTTGGCACGTATCGCGCGCGCTCGCGAAGATGTTTCCGCTACTTGAACGCGCAGCGACTCGATAGAACGCGCAAGCGAGAACTGCGCGGCCAAATCGGAGCGCGACACGTGAGCCCGCGGGTCGGCGACCACTCGCAGCGTCGCACTGTACGACTGCGAACCCACGAAGAGCTTGATGCTGAACGTGCCGGGCGCCGCCGTAACACCGTCTTGACCGCCAGGACCAAGCGGCGGTTGGCTCAAGAGCGCCGGCGCGGCATAATCGAAGTCCCACAGATAGCGATGCATGCCGAACGTGTTGGCCGGCGGCGAAACGGATGTGACCCAGAACGAAGGGAAATCGTAGTCGTCCGGGTTTGTCGGAACGGCTGGTTCATCGCTTGAGTACCGACGAACCAGTCCGCCGGTCGCATCGCGTATCTCGATCGTCACGCGGTTCCCGGCTGCGGCGGATCCGATGAAGTAGTCGATGTACGCGCCGACGGGGCGGTTCTCACCGCTCGGTTCTTCCGGCGGCAGGCGCTCGCTTGGAAATGCATGCGGCTGCAGCCGCACGGCGGTCTCCGGCGCGAAGAGATGTGCGAATCCGCTCGCCAAAGCCGGGGTCAACTCGTGGAGCGGCGCGAGATCGTCGAGCACCCAGAACGAGCGACCGTGCGTCGCTACGATCAAAGCATCGCGTTTGATCGCGAGATCGCGCACCGGCGTGACGGGAAGATTCAGCTGCAGCGGCTGCCAGGCGCCGCCGTCGTCAAACGAGACGTAGACGCCGAGCTCAGTGCCGGCGTAGAGAAGATGGAGGCGATCCGGATCTTCGCGGACCGCGTTCACATAGGCGCCGACCGGAATGCCGCCGGCGATGAGCGTCCACGATTTTCCGCCGTCGCGCGTGCGGTAGATATACGGACGGAGATCGTCGAGCCGGTGGCGATCGACGGCTGCATACGCGGTCATCGGATCAAACGCCGACGCTTCGATGATGCCGACTTTGCTCCATCCGGTCAAAGCGGGCGGCGTGACATCGCGCCAGTGCGCACCCTCGTCCATGGTGAGCCAGATCTTGCCGTCATCCGTGCCGGCCCAAATCTCACGACCGCGGATCGGCGACGGCGCGATCGTATACACGACACCGCGACGCGGTCCGATCCCCTGGTTATTCGCTGCTGCGGACGCATCGAGCGTGACCGGCACGCCGGGGTCGGCGCGCGTGAGATCAGGGCTGATGATGCGCCACGTATCGCCGCCGTCGGCGCTTCGGAAAACCACCTGACGTCCGTAGTACAGCACGCGCGGATCGGTCTTCGAGAACACGAGCGGCAGCGTCCACGTCTGACGGAACAACTGCAGGTACGTGATAGTTGGGTCGAGCGGTCGTACCTGGTGCCGCGTGAGGTCCTCGCGCGTGACGTTGTCCCCAAAAATGACGCCGGGATGTAGCGGATCCGGCGCCAGCGAGCCGCTCTCGCCGCCGGCGACGATCGGCTGCCAATCGAACGTCGTGATGCCGTTGTCGTCGGATTCGACCGGTGTGACGGCAGCGCCGTTGTCTTGCTGCGCGCCGTAGACGTTTGTCGGGAACTGGTCGTCGGCGATCACATGATAGAACTGGCCGGTCGGCTGGTTGAACCAGGAGCTCCACGTCGCGCCGCCGTTGAGCGAAATGCTCGTTCCCTGGTCGCTGCCGAGAACGATATGGCGCGGGTCGTCCGGATCGACCCACGGCTGATGAAAGTCGTCACCGTCGGGCGAACCCTTGATCGCGGTGAAATGCGCTCCGCCATCGGTCGAACGATAGAAAGCCGTGTCCGAGATGTAGACACGATCTGCATCTTTGGGATCGACCGTGATGTGGCAGAAGTACCAGCCGCGCTGCCACAGACGCTGATCGGCATCGACGAGCTTCCACGTCACCCCGCTGTCGTCTGACCGGTATAACCCGCCCGCTTTTGCGTCGACGATCGCATAGACTCGGTTCGGTTCGCTCGGTGCGACTGCAATACCGATCTTGCCGAGCCCGGCTGAGGGAAATCCACCACCGTGGATCTGTGACCAGTTGGAGCCGCCGTCGTGTGAAACGTAGAGTCCGCTGCCCGGCCCGTTAGAAGGCGGATAGATGTTCCACGGCGGCCGGCGCGTCTGCCAGAGCGAGGCGAAGATCGTCTGCGGATTCTGCGGATCGGACGCCAGATCGATCGCGCCGGTGTTCGCGTCTTTGAAGAGCACTCGCTGCCAAGTCGCGCCGCCGTCGTTCGTGCGATACACACCCCGTTCTTCATTCGGAGCGTATGCATGACCGAGGGCGGCGACAAGTGCCACGTCGGGATTCTTCGGGTCCACGATGATCCGTGCGATTTGCCGCGTTTCGTCCAACCCGATGTGATGCCATGTCGCGCCGGCGTCCGTCGACTTGTACATGCCGTCGCCGTACGTGATGTCCGACCGCATGTCGGCTTCACCGCTGCCGACATAGATCACGGCGGGGTTCGAGGGCGCGATCGCGATCGCACCGACCGAAGCGATACCCTGACTATCGAAGATCGGATTCCAGGTTCTCCCTGCGTCCGTGGTCTTCCACACCCCGCCGCCGACCGCGCCGAAGTAGGCGGTGGTCGGATCGCCCGGAACACCAGCGACCGCTACGTCGCGGCCTCCGCGAAACGGTCCGATGAGGCGCCAATGCATGCCGGCGAAGAGCGCGGGATTGACCACACCCAGATCGGCGGCCCTGACGCGCCCGGCGGCGAGGGATGATAAGGATAGAAGCGCAGCCGCAATAATCGCGGCGCGAACGCATAAGGACGTCTTCATGTCCGGCCACTTTGGCCTGCGGTGCGGTACCGACCTCTTGAAAGCATGCGATGGCCGCGGGTGGAATCGCGCCCTCGTGGACGACCTGTTGATCCGGCCCATCGAACTCCGCGAGTTAGCCGCTGCGGCGGGTCTTCGCGAGCGCATGACGCGTGAGCTCTCCGCCACCGGCTCTCCCCCGGATAACCCGGGTTGGCACATCGCGTTCGAACGATTTTATGCCACCCGGATCGCGGACGGCTCGGCAGCGACCTTCGTGATCGCTGACGGAGACACGCTCGTCGCCATGGCATCGGTCTATCGACTCATCAATCACCGAAGCGAGATATTTGCGCAGCCGTCAGCGTATATCAGCAACGTCTACGTCGTTCCCGAGCTTCGCAGGCGAGGTTTTGCGAGCCGCTTGACGCAAGCGTGCGTGGCGTGGGCGCGAGACCAAGGTTGCGTGGTCGCCCGACTGAGGTCATCGCAAGTCGGTAGGCCGGTGTACACGGCTCTGGGGTTCACCCAGTCCGATGAGCTCGAGTTGCCGCTTGGGACACCGCCGCCGGCAGAACCGCGCCGTTAACCTTACGTTAACAACGGACGCGTACGCTTAGTTCTTGGGCGTGCTATTGCTTGCAAAGGAGCATGAAGTTGCCAATCGTTCCTGCGTTTCCGCCACAGCCCGTGATGATCCAAAGCGGATTCGATTATGTCGGCGTTGACGCGCAGCGTCGCCGCGTGTACGCCGCGCATTCCGGCAGCGGCACATTGCTTGTCGTGAACGCCGACACGAGCAAGGTCATCGGGCAGATTGATGTCGGCCTTCTCCACGGCGTCGCGATCGACCCGGACAACGGCCACGTCTACACGGGCGACAGCGAACTGCGCCAGATCATCGACGTGGATACGAAGGCGATGTCGGCCGGCCCAAGCCTCGATGTTCCTGGACTGCTTGACGCGACCGCCTACGATCCGCGGTTCCACCACATCTACGCGGATGAAGACGACGGGACGCGCCTCTTCGTCGTGGATTCGCGCACGATGAAACTCGTGAAGACCGTTCCTCTCCCGGGGCACAAGCCGGAATACCTCGCCATAGATCCGACCAGCCGCAAGATCTATCAGAACATCGCCAACATCTCTGAATTCGTCGTGATCGATCCGATCACGCTCACGGTGATCAAGACGGTCAAGACCCCCGAAATCGTCAGCAACCACGGGCTCGCGCTGGACGGCGATCTCGGCCACGTCTACATCGCCGGCAGAAACGGCGTCCTGTCGGTATACGGACTCGACGGGACGCATCTCTCCAGCGTTCCGTTCGGTCACCGCATCGACCAGTGCGGAGCCGATACCGTTCGCCATAACATCGCGTGCGCGGGCGACGGCGAGATCACGGTGTTTCATGACGCCGGCGGCAGCGACGGCGTGTCGATCATCGGGCGGCTGAAAACGGACAAAGGAGCGCATACAGTCGCGTTCGACACGCAAACGGGCTATATGTGGACCGTTTGGGCTTCCGCGAACGGCGACTTCGTGCAGGCGTTTCGACTGACCAAGTAACGCTGGAAACCTTAAGGCGGATTAACCGCAAGATTATGGCGAGTTAATCCGGAGCCTCCATACTTGACGGGTAACGCAATCGTCGTGTGGAGGCTTTCATATGTCCATCCGTCCCCTCGGCATAGCGCTTTTGGCTCTCGCGCTCCTTGCGTCCACTGCGGGTTTTACGCCGGCGTTCGCTGACGCAACGGGCGCGGCGGTCCACAGCGCTTCCGGCAAGGTCGTCGATGCCAATTCGGGTCTGCCTCTCGCTGGAGTGAAGCTTGCTACAGAGGGGCCGACGGCCGCCACAACGACGACGCGACCTGACGGAACGTTCACCATATCCGGTTTGGCGTCGGGCGAATACTCGCTCATCGCAACGCGCTCGGGCTATGAGACGACGGCCTCCGAGATCTTCATCGTTGGAAATGAAGATATCAGCGGTCTCACCCTGGCGATAGCGCGCACGCAAGGATCGAACACCGGATCGCGCGTGTTGGGCCGCACGACGGTGCGCGCGTCGCAGTCGCTGCAGAAGGCGGCGACGATCTCGCGGACGGTCTCGGCCCAATCGCTTGCGCAACAGGGCTACTTCCGAACCGCCGACTATCTGCAACAATTGCCCGGACTGGTAGGCGGCAATCCTTCGCAGCCGGGCGACGATGTTTCGCTGGACATCCGCGGCATCGGCACCCTCGAGACGCTGACGCTCATCGACGGCCATCCGATCGGCCCGCGCGGCGACTATAACTACGAACTCTCACCCGTCTTCGGGTTGAGCGCCGTCAACGTGTTCTACGGATCGGGCGGATCGGATCTTTACGGCGTGAATGCCATCGGCGGGGTCGTCAACATGGAAACGCTCTCGCCAACCATCACACCGCAGGCTTCATTCTCGCAAAGTTTCGGGACGTTCGACAAACTCTCGTCGGCGATCCAAGATACCGGTTCGGTGAACGGTGGTAAACTCGGCTATGCGTTCGCATACGGCACGCAAGGCCTTGACGGACCCTTTCATCATGATGTTTTTTATCAGGCCTCGGCCGCGTTCGATCAGTATGCAACGGATCCGGCCGTGCATGCGACGGGTATGTATCAAGACGACAATTCGTTCATCAACAGGAGCGGCTTAGCCAAGTTCGTCTGGACTCTCAACCCGACAACGCACGTGACCGCCGCTTACCTCGGAAGCTCGGAGTGGGATGATAAGACGGGAAACGGCGACAACGATTTTCTCCCGTATCAAGTAGAGCTCGCAGCGGGTAAGGCGAACCTCGCGGCCGCGGCCGCTTCGGGCGGTTCCGACTCCTGTTACAATGCGAATCCCGCGACGTTTACCGTCAACACCGCGAACGGCGGACTATCACCGGGCATGGGGCCGTTCGGGCCGAATCCAGACGGCGGTTCGCCGTGCCAGACGCCGCAGTCTTTCGCGCGCGCGAACTACGGCTACCAAGGCGCCGGGCCGGCGTGGCAGGGGTACCATAGCAACGACTATCACATTCGATTGGATTCGAAGCTTGGACCCGGTAACGTTGTGGTCGATACGTTCAGCAATTTCTACTACCATAACTATAACCGCACGTTTGAGCGCCCGCTGGCGTGCGGCACCGACTCTTTCGGGAATATCGTCTACCCGTGCGGTTTGAACCCATCATGGCACGTCGACCAAGACGTCAATACCGGCGCGACGATATCGGATGACTTCGTGGGCACGCGCAACGACTTCGGCGCCGGCTTCTTCTGGGAGAACACCGCGTCGCTCTACCGCTCGTATTCGTGGAATACGGAGAACATGGGCGCACCCGCGAACCTCAGCGCAGCGATAACGTCGCCGGTCACCCACGACGACGCGTTCTTCCTGCGCGACGCGTATCAACCGCAACATTCGGACCTGACGACGTATCTCAACGTGTGGTTCAAGCATTCGACGATCACGAACACATCGTACGTCGACCCGCGCATCGCCTTCGTCTGGTCCGGTGCGAACAACGTCTGGCGCGTTGCGGCCGGCGGCACCTCGACGCAGCCGACTCCCGCACAGCTCGATCAGCCGTTTTCGCCGAACGCGCTCGGCGCCTTCACGGGCGGCGGCGTCTCGTGCACGTCGTTCAATTCAGTAGGAAACGTGCCATCTTCGGCGTTGATCCCCGAGAAGGCGTCGGACATGGAGCTGAGCTATGGCCACCGCTTCAACGAGAACTCAAGCGCGCAGCTGACATTCTACAACACAAACGTCTTCGACCAGATCTACGGCGTGACGGTGCCGCTGTCTTCGGTCTCCACGCCCGGCTTCAATCCCATTCCCTACGCGAATGCCGTGCAGGGCCTTTGCCCGGGCTTGAGCCAGGCGCAGGCGCTGGCCCTACTCGGACTGTCGGGTAACGCGAACATCGGTCATACCCTCGCCCGTGGAATCGAGCTGACGGGTACGCAGCATCTCGTTGGGGCACTGAGCCTCGATTACACCTACGATACGCAGTCCGCCATTCTCGAGTCGAACACACCGTCTCTCATCAATCCGGCGGATGGCGGGAACCTCTCGCTCATCCCGCAATCGCAACTGCCGGCCGTGCCGCTGCACAAGTACTCGTACACGTTTGCGTACGATTTTGAAAAGCATGTGGAAGCCAGACTCGCGACGTATCACCTTTCCGAGAACAATCAGAACAATTTGCCTGCCTACGGCTATTCGGATTTCGATCTCTCGGTGCCGGCCGGAGGCCAGAATCTCCTCAGCGTCAACATCAACAACGTGTTCCAAAGCCACGCGAACTACGAGAACCAGGTGGGCTTAGGCTATCCATCTGCCCTGAACCATTTCGCGAGCGTCGCGAACGGCGACTATGCGCCGTACTTCGGGTCGGCGGCGAGCGAGCGGTTCAACCTGCCGTACCGGACTATCGAGTTCATCTACTCGTTACGGGCTCGATGACGGTCGGCGGGCCGTAAAGGTCCGCCGTACAGAACGCGGATAATAGCGCACGACCGTTCCATTCTTGGAGGGTCGTGCGTGCGTTACCAAGCGTTGCTTTTGACTGCGGTTCTTTCGTTCTTCGTCTCTGCTTCTTCGGCGATCGCCTCGATATCGAGCCCCTTTGCCGGTCTGACGTTCCGGTCTATCGGGCCAACGGCCGCAGGAGGCCGCGTCACAGCAGTCGCCGGTATCGCCGACGATCCGAAGACGTACTATTTGGGTGCCGCGGGCGGCGGCGTTTGGAAGACATCGAACGGCGGCGCGACGTGGGCGCCGCTCTGGAATTCGCAGCCGGTCCAAGCGATCGGCGCGATCGCGATCGCAGCGCACGATCCGCGCGATATCTGGGTGGGAACCGGCGAAGCAAATCCGCGCAATGACGTGATGGCCGGCGACGGCGTATACGTGTCGCGCGACGCGGGTCAGACGTGGAAGAACGTCGGACTGAGCGCGACAAGACATATCGCGAGCGTCTTGATCGACCCGTCACATCCGAATCACGTGATCGTGGGCGCGCTCGGCGATCCGTTCAGCGACTCGCCGAGCCGCGGTGCGTACGTCACGAACGACGGCGGAAAGACGTGGACGAAAACGCTTTACGTCGGACCGCGCAGCGGCATCTCGGACATGGCGATGGATCCTCACGATCCGCAGATCATCTTCGCCGGCGTTTGGCAGTTCCACCGCGATCCGTGGACCTTCGACAGCGGAGGCCGGCAGGATGGGCTGTATCGCTCGCGCGATGGCGGCGTGACGTGGACGCAAGTCAGCGGGCATGGTTTCCCTGCCGGTGAGCTCGGCCGCATCGGACTTGCGATCGCGCCGAGCGATTCGAAACGCATCTACGCGCTCGTTCAAACGAAGACTGGTTTTCTGTGGCGCTCCGACGATGGCGGCTCGAACTGGCTCAAAGTGAGTTCGACGACGCTCATCGATCAGCGGCCATTCTACTTCAGCCACATCGCCGTCGATCCGAGCGACCCTTCGAAGATATGGTCTGTTTCTGAGGATATCTCGGTCAGCACCGACGGCGGCAAGACGTTCAAAAAGATACCCGCGTCGGATGTCTTACATCCCGACAACCACGCGATCTGGATCGCCCCCAACGACCCGAAGCGCGTCATCATCGGCGACGACGGCGGATATATCCTCACGCTGGACGGCGGCGCGAACTGGGCGTTCTCGAGAAGTCTGGCCATCGGCCAAGCCTATCACGTCGCTGTCGACGATCGGACGCCGTACGACATCTGCGCAGGATTTCAAGACAACGGCGCGCTGTGCGGGCCTTCGAACAGTTTGGATCCCGACGGGATTCTCAACGGCAAGTGGACCTTCGAACTCGGCGGCGACGGGATGTGGTCCGTGCCGGATCCCTCAGATCCCGACTTCATCTGGAGCGATTACCAGAACGGCGCTCTTTCTGTGATGAATAGGCGCACCGAAGCGTCGTACGATGCGTCGCCATACGAAGGCGACCTCTACGCGTTCGATCTTGCCGCCCGCACGTATCGCTTCAACTGGTTTTCGCCGATCGCGTTCGCCCCTTGGGATCCGCATACGGCCTGGTTCGGCGGCAATGTCATCTGGCAGACCCGAGATCGCGGTTTCACCTGGCAGGTCATCAGCCCCGACCTGACGCGCAACGTCAAATCGCACCAGCAAGTCCCCGGCGGCGCGATAACACCGGACGTCACCGGTGCCGAATACGCCGACACCGTCATCTGGATCGCCGGCTCGCCGGTCGCCACTGGAGAGATATGGGCGGGAACCGATGACGGACTCATACAGTTGACACGCGACGGCGGTCAACACTGGAAGGACGTGACGCCGCGCGGACTCCCGCCTTGGGGTTACGTCACGTGTGTCGCACCCTCACCCGTCGCCGCGGGCACGGCATACGCGGTGATCGACCGCCATCTTTCCGGCGATACTTCGCCGTATCTCTATAAGACCACCGACTTCGGTTCGACATGGACGTCGATCGCGAACGGGCTGCCGCGCACGCAATGGCTGAAGACGGTACTGCCCGACCCCGTCAACCCGCATATCGTCTACGCCGGCATGGAACGTTCGTTCTGGGTGTCGTTCGACGGCGGGGCACGTTGGCAGACGCTGCAACTGAATCTTCCGGCTTCCTCAGTGCGCGACGTACGCATTCAGCCGACAGCCGACGATCTCGTCCTCGCAACGCACGGCCGCGCTCTTTGGATCTTGGACGACCTGCGACCGCTTCAAGAGTGGCCGCAAGCGCACGCCGCGGGCTACTATCTCTTCGCACCGCAGACGGCCTACGAGTACTCGTACCTCGAACACCAGAACCATCTCTACGCCGAGGCGGCGGCGGACAACCCTCCGGCCGGAGCGGACATCACGTTTTTCCAAAGCAAGAAATCGCCCGGCGCAGGTCCGCGCATGGAAATCGTGGACGCCGGCGGTCGCGTCGTCCGCACGCTGGCGGGCTCGCATCTGGTAGCCGGAAAACAGACGCCATGGATTCCGAACACCGCGGGCATGGTCCGCGTCGTGTGGGACTTCACCGAAAACGGGCCGACGAAGTGGACGTCTGCGACGCCGACGTATCAAGGTCCGGATGAGGGGGCGACGGTCGTGCCGGGATCGTACACGGTGCGCTTGCATCTTGGGCGACGCGTCCTGACGGCGCCCCTGACCGTCAAAGCGGATCCCCGCGCGCCGTGGACGCAAGACGACTACGCAAAGCAGTACGACTATGCCGTGTTCGCTTTCGACCAGATCGATACGATCGATCGCTGGCTGAACGATATCGACGCGACGCGCGCGCGTCTTTCCCGCGCGATCGCGTCGCCTGCGACAAGCTCGGCCGACGCGGCCGCTGCGCGCGCGGTGCTGGCGAGCGGGGCGCGCCTCGAAATGATGCTCTCCTCGAATCCGAAGAACGACGAAGACAATTTCATCCAAGCGCCCGGGCTTCGCGAAAAGCTCTTCGACCTGTTCAACCCGCTGGGCGGAAGCGCGCCGCTACAGCCGGCGCTCGATTTGAAGGACCGTCTGAGCGCAGCCATGGATGCAGCGTCAGCGGCGTTCGCGACATGGCATCAGAGCGTGGCGGGATTGCACATCGGACGATGACGTTCGTCGGCGAGCCGATAGTGCCGGAGGCCGGCAGCGCCGACGTCGAGGCGATGGCGCGCGCCGAGCCGAGCCTTCCGCGTGCCTTCACGTGGCGAGGGACGCGCTACGAGATCGCGGACGTGATAGCGAAGCGCAAGACCACGGGAACAGATCGCGGGGACACCTATATCCGCAAGCACTGGTTTGACATCCGGACTCGCTGCGGCAAACGTATGACCATATATTTCGACCGCAACCCGACAAACCGGTCAGCGCGCTCGAAGCGCTGGTGGTTGTACAAAATCGATTGATGAACGTCGCGCCGGCGGACCGCAAGGGTCCGCCCTCTATCAAAATGTGAAGGGCGGCCGTTTTGTCGCGGCGGCGCACGACGTTTCCAGACCGGCGCTGCTTCCCGCGCTGATGAAAGCGGCGACAAGTCTCGCGCCGCAGGTGGTCTCGCCGGCGTCGGCGCTCTTGGGAAACAGTACGTTGACCGCATGGGGAAGATAGCGCTGGATGCGCGCCACCTGGTCTGCAGGTGTCGCAGGATCGACTCCGCCCGTCAACAACAGCGCCGGCGCGTTCGATCGGACGGGATGGAAAAATGCCGGATCGACTGTCGCGTGCGGCCACACGGCGCACGCCGCGATCTGAGCCCGCACTCGATAGTCGCCGAAGAACGAACCCCGCGTCGCGCCGCCGATCTCCGATGGATCTATCGTATTGACTTCTTCCGGGCAGCCCAACGACATCGCCATTCCCCAGAAGATGTTCGTCGCGAGCGTCGTGCGTATCGCGACCGTCATGTCGGCAGACGGATCGAAGTCGCCGTGGGCCGCGGCGTGGATCAACCGCAAGAGCTGCACGGACGAGTTCGCGTCGTATAAACCGTAGCGGACAGTTGAAACCCACGTTTCAGCGTCGATCTGCACCGGAAATTTGACTTTCGTCGCGGGATCCGTCGCATTCGCGTGGACCGCTCCCCTTGAGAGCGTCGAGAGCGCGGCGGCGAGATCGCCGCGCGGATCGGGAATCGCGGCGTGACAGCCCGCATCGGCCGAGCAGTCGGCGAACAGCCCATCGATGGAATTCTGAGCAGCGCGCGCATACGGCAACGGACCTTTCGAATCGGTCGCGACGGGCCCGTCGAGCACCGCCGTTCGGACATGCTGCGCGTGCCGGCGCATGTAGTCCAAGGCGACCGTCGTTCCGTACGAGACGCCGACGAGGTCGATCTGATCGTAGCCGAGCGCGGCGCGCACGTCATCGAGGTCGTCGGCGGAATTGTCCGTGTTGTACTGCGTGAGATCGGCGATCGCGCTAAGGCGCTGTGCGCACTGGCTGAGGACTTGGACGGGCCAGTCGGATCCAAAGAAGCGTGTGATATCGGTTCCGGGAAACAGATCGCATTGCAGCGGATGAGAATCGCCGGTGCCGCGCTGGTCGACGAGCACGATATCGCGCGTCGAAGCGGCGTCACCGGTCATCGTCGCAAATCCAAGTCCGGTCTGGTCGGCGCTCGGCTGGCCGGGGCCGCCCGAGATACCGAAAATCGCGTCCTTCGCCGCAGGTCTCTTCGGCGCGGATATGACGATGACGTTCAGTCCTATCGCTCTCGAGCCGGGCGAATTGCGATTCTCGAAGACGACGACGGTGCCGCAGCGCAATGTCGCCGACGTGACCAACGTCTGCGGACAGGAATGGCGAAAGAACGTGGGCCCCGCAGCTGCTGCCGGAAATTGCACGAACGCGCCCGCAGCAACCGCGGCCAACGCCGCAAGTGTTCGAATCCAACGCATGCCGCTTATTGCTTGCACGCCAGCGCATCGTCCTGCACCGCACCAGCGGCGGAGCGATGCAAAGCCGGTTACGGTCCCGGACCGCCGTTATTCATGGATGCAGACATCCCGCTGTCTGCGACAAGCCCGATGCCTGCGCAGTACGCGACGGAATCCGGGTTTTGCACGATGTGCGGCAGCGGCCGCAGCGTTATGTCGTTATGCCCGCCGAGATCGTAGATCTGGAACGATGCGACGCGGCTTTCGCAGTCGCCATTGCCCAGGACGTACTGGTATGGTGACCCGTCTGCCGGATCGACGAGTGACGACGGGTCGACGTACGGGTTTCCGGGGCCGCCGAACATCGCAAGCGTGATCGGGCCGTTCGCCGTCGGATATTGGCCGCCGTGGTCCGCGGCATATGCTTCGATCGCGCTCGCGAGATTTCGCTCGTTCATCTCGCATGCCGCCGTGAGCGCCTGATCGCGGATATGGAAGAAAGCGGCGAGCAAGATCGTCGCTAAGATCATGATAATGGCAACGACGAAAAGCACTTCAGGCAATGAAAGTGCGCGTGCAGTGGTGGAATATCGCGGTCGCATCGATCCCGGCTCCCCTTGCCGTCGTTGCGAAGCGGACGCGAGCGGTCCGCTAGCTTCCTGTGTGACTACGATCACTGGCCGGCTGTGACACCGGTTACGGGAAAATTCTTGCGGAACGCTATGTGGGACAAAACCGGACGCCTGCCGCGGCATCGGCTTTGAGAGGTTAAGGACCAATGCCGAAGCAATCGGTGGGCGCAACGATTTCCAGCGCATCGCGGTCCCCGTAACAAGGAGACTTGTCTCGTCCATGGCGCCCTCGACGCCCGCGCGCGCCCCCGTGCCCGAAGAAAGCCTGCGCCGTGCGGTCTCCGTCTGGGGATCGTATGCTTGGGGTTACGCCGACGTCGGCGCCGACATCTACGTGGCCCTGGGGCTCGTGGTCGGCGCCGCGATGGGTGCCGCCAACGTCGCGTTCGCCTTCGCCGGCCTCGTCTACGTCTGTATTGGTCTCGCGTACACGGAGCTCGCCGCCGCGTATCCCGTTGCAGGCGGCGGACAGTTTTTCGTGACTCGCGCGCTCGGCGATTTTCTCGGGTTCGTGGCGGGCTGGGCGGTCCTGCTCGACTTCACGATCGACATCAGCCTCTTCGCGTGGTTCACGATCGGATATTTGAGCGTCACGGTGCCTTGGCTCAGCCAGCATCATGTCTGGTACTTCGTGGCCGTGCTCGGCGTCACGGCATTTTTGACGACCATCAACGTCATCGGGGTGCGCCACTCGTCACGCGTCAACGAGATCGTATCGGGCATAGACGTCGTCAACGAGACGCTCATACTCGTCGCGGGCTTCGTGCTGGCTTGGCATCCGGAGATACTCGAACGAACGATGCGCGTGCACTGGCCTTCAACCGATAATCTCTTGCTCGGAATCTCGCTTGCCATCATCTCGTTCGTGGGTCTCGAGAGCATATCGCAGGCCGCTGAAGAGACGTACAGGCCATCCACCGTGCTGCCCCGCACCTCGCTCGCGCTCATCCTGACGATCTTGATATTCGCGATCGGCTACTCCAATCTCGTACTCGGTCTGCCCGACGTCCTTTCGGGCGGGGCGAGCGTACCGATGTACCAATTCCTGGGCAACGCCGAGAACAACGACAAAGCGGTCGCGGTGCTTGTCGGTTTCATCCCGTATCTGGGCGCGCTGTTCAAACTGTACGTGCCGCTGCTCGGCGCTTTCCTCGTGATGATCTCAAGCAACTCCGGTGTCTTTGGCGCGTCGCGCATCGCCTACGCCATGGGCAACAGCGGCCTGCTGCCGTCGGTGTTCAAACGCACGAATCCGAAGACGAAGACACCGGTCATATCGATCGTCGTGTTCTCCAGCGTGGCGATCGTCGAACTGTTCGCCGCATACCGCCAAGGCGATCAAGCGCTGAACTTCCTGGCGGACCTCTATGCGTTTGGCGCCGCGCTTTCGTACACGCTAGTTTTTGTCGCGCTCATCACGCTGCGTTTTAAGGACGCAAAGGCGCCGCGGCCGTTCCGGATGCCGCTGAACGTGCCGGTCAAGATCGGCGGATTGCAAGGCACGATCTCCATCGTGTCCGTGCTCGGCCTCATGGGCATCGGCGCCATCCTGATCTTCATCATCCTCACGCATCCGATCGGGCGCATCGCCGGTCCTCTCTGGCTCGTCTCAGGAATTATCGGTTACGCGATCTATCGGCGTCGTAAGAATCGTCCGGTGTTCGGAAGCTTGCAGCGCGATTGGGTACGGCATCATGTCGAGACGCTGACGAACGCGGGTGAGCTTGAGATGCTCGACGAGTACAAAGCCGCCGAGAAGATCTCCACGTAAGCGCGCCGATGGCTTCCGAACGCTCGATCTTCGCGGAGCGAGGCTTCGCGTATTACTTCGGCGGCCAGACGCTCAGCTATGTGGGCGATGGCCTGCGCACGTTCGCATTACCGCTCCTCGTCTTTCATGTGACGCACTCGGCGCTGTCCACCGGCATCACGTATGCTTTGGAGATCGTGCCGTTCGCCCTCGTCGGGCTCGTCGGCGGGTCGCTCGCCGATCGCGTCGACCGGAGGCGCATGATGATCGCGTGCGATCTCGCACGCTTTCTGATCATGGCGGCCTTCGCGATCGCGTACTACCGCGGCTGGCTGACGCTGCCCATGCTCTACGTCGGCATCGTACTGCTTGCTTCGGCGGCGGCGATTTTTCTCGGCGGTCAACAGTCGAGCATACCGCATCTGGTCGGCACGAGCCGTTCGACGAAAGCCACAGCGGCGCTCATCGCGGCGGAACAGACGACGAACCTCATCACCCCGCCGATCGGCGGCGCGATATTCTCCGTGGCCGGTCCGCTGCCGGCGCTCGTCGCAAATGCCTGCACGTATCTCATCTCCCAATTCACACTCGCGCTTGTTCCCACGCTTGGGCCGGACGCGCCGGGTCCGATTCCGAGTCTCCGCGTCATCGCCGCGGATATCGCGCGAGGCTTCAAATATCTCACGGGCGATCGAGCGCTCACCGCCGTCACGCTGACGAGCTTCGGCCTCAACCTCTTCGGAATGATGGCGGTCGCCGTCTTGATCCCGTTCGTCAAGAACGACTTATCCGCGAGCGACGTGGTGCTAGGCTTCGCGTTCGGCGGCATCTCTGTCGGTTCGATACTCGGTGCGCTCATCGCCGGCCGCTACGCCTCGCTCTGGCCATTCGGCATCGCGCTGCAGATCGCGTATGCCGTTGACGCCATCATCTACATACCGGTGATGTTCGCTCACAGCGTTCCCGTCTTCGTGCTGTTCTCAGCGCTTGCTAGCGCGTCCGGCTCCTTTCAGGTCGCGCAAATCGTCGGCTGGCGCATGCGGATCACACCGAGCGACAAGTTCGGCTCGGTGTTCGGCGCGGCGCGTCTGGTCGTGCTCAGCGGCATCGGACCGGGCGCATACGTCGGCGGTCTGGTAGCGCAGAACTATGACCCGCGCCTCTCGATCATCATCTCCGAAGTGGGATTCCTCTTGATCGCGCTTTATATGGCGTTCAATCGCGCTATCCGCGAGGAGCGGCGCTGACGGCGCACTGCCGCACCACGGCGTCGAGTCGCGACATGTCCTCGTTGCCCATCTGGTAGTGGCGGAGCCGGTGTGCGGCATCGTATACGAAATATGCGGGCCACCATTCGTTGCCGAAACGCGCCGACAATTCGCCAGGCGCATCAGCGGCGCACGGATGCCGCGCGATGCGGCAATAGCGCTCGCATTCGGCCATCGCGTCCGCGCTCGTCGACACGGCGTCGCGCCGCGGCTGGAATGCGCCGATCACGACGAGACCGGTCGCCGCGTAGTCCGCGACCCAGCGGGCGATATGGCGCGCGCCCTCATCGCAGAGCGGACAGTTCGATGAGAAGAAGTGGACGACCACGGCGCGGCCGCGCAGCGATGTCTCATCGGGCGGCGCATGTTCAAACCACGGCGCATCGCACGCCAGGGAGGGAAGCGCGGCGCCCAGCCGCGGTTTGGCATATGTCACGAGCGACGCATTCAAAGACCGAGATGGGTTCCACTGCTCGCGGTTGCGCGAAAGGAGAAGCAGTCCGCGGCGATAACTCGCCTCGTGTTCGTCGAGCTGTACGTAAGGATGTGGGATGACTGCTGAAGAGCGTAGGCTTTCACAAGCGCGCGGCAGACGAGAACACTGGTACCGCTGGGGATCCTACTTGAGCGAACGCCAGTGGGGCACCGTCCGCGAAGACTATAGCGCGGATGGGAACGCCTGGGGGTACTTGCCGCACGACCACGCTCGTTCGCGTGCATATCGCTGGGGTGAAGACGGCATCGCAGGATTGTGCGACAATCATCAGCGGCTGTGTTTTGCGATCGCGCTCTGGAACGGCGCCGACCCGATACTCAAGGAACGGCTTTTCGGTCTGTCGGGCCCCGAAGGCAATCACGGCGAAGACGTCAAGGAGCGATATTTCCACCTCGACAACACGCCGTCGCACGCGTACATGGAATATCTGTACGAGTATCCGCAGCGAGCCTTCCCGTACGAGAAGCTGCTCGAGGAGAATCACGAGCGCGGAAAAGCGGCGCCCGAATTTGAGATCGATGATACCGATGCCTTCGCGGACGACCGGTATTTCCAGGTCTTCGTCCGCTACGCGAAAGCTTCGCCCGAAGATATCCTCATTGACATCCGCGTGCTCAATCGCGGTCCGCAGTCCGCGCGGCTGCACGTCCTTCCCACGCTCTGGTTCCGAAATACGTGGTCCTGGAGAACCGACTCGCCCAAGCCGCTACTCGGCGCGATCGGCTCCGACGTGGTTGAGACCACGCACGAGACGCTGGGCCGCCTCTACCTCCATTGTGAGCATCCTGACGGGCTTCTCTTCACAGAGAACGAGACGAACAGCGAAAGGCTTTTCGGTGTCGCCAACAAGACGCCGTTCGTCAAAGACGCCTTTCACGCGTACTTGGTAGAAGGCCGCCAAGACGCGGTCAACCCGCAACAGACGGGGACGAAGTGCGCTGCACATCACGCGCTCGAGCTTGGACCGGGCGAGAGCCGCACGATCAGGTTGCGTCTCACCGATTCCCCGGACGTCGTCGATCCGTTCGGCGCGGAGTTCGGCGAGACGTTCGCGCTGCGGCTTCGCGAAGCCGACGAGTTTTACGCGCGGGTCGACCCCTACGAGGCCTCGCCCGAGCGGCGCGCGTTGCAGCGAAAAGCGTTTGCCGGCCTGCTATGGACAAAGCAGCACTACCATTACATCGTCAAGACATGGCTCGATGGCGATCCCGCGGAGCCCGCTCCGCCCGAAAGCCGCAAGTGCGGTCGCAATCACGACTGGCAGCACGTGTACAACGACGACGTCCTCGCAATGCCGGATGCGTGGGAGTATCCATGGTTCGCCGCGTGGGACCTCGCGTTTCACGTCGTGCCGTTGGCGATGATCGATCCGGATTTCGCGAAGAAGCAGCTCCTGCTCTTGACTCGCGAGTGGTACATGCATCCAAGCGGACAGCTGCCGGCGTATGAATGGGCGTTCGGCGATGTCAATCCGCCGGTACACGCGTGGGCTGCGCTGCGCGTCTATCAGATAGAGCGCAAGATGTACGGCGCGGGCGATCGACAATTCTTGGAGCGCGTCTTTCAGAAATTGCTGATGAACTATACCTGGTGGCTCAACCGCAAAGACGCGGACGAGAACGATGTCTTCCAGGGCGGTTTTTTGGGGCTGGATAACATCGGCGTCTTCGATCGGTCGGCAGCGCTTCCCACAGGCGGCCACATCGATCAGGCAGACGGCACGAGCTGGATGGCCATGTACTCATTGAACATGCTCGCGATCGCGATCGAGCTCATGCAAGACAATCCGGCCTATCAAGACATCGCGAGCAAGTTCTTCCAGCACTTCCTGCGCATCGCCGAGGCTATGAATCACGTGAGCGAGGACGAGATCGGCTTGTGGGATGAACAGGACGGATTTTTCTACGACGTGCTGCACCTGCCGGAGGGAAGATTCGAGCGCATGGCACTGCGGTCGATGGTAGGACTCATCCCGTTGTTCGCGGTCTACGTCCTCGAGCCGAGCGTCGTCCAGCATGCCACCGACGATTTCACGCGCCGCTTCCAATGGTTCATCTCGCATCGGCCCGACCTGCACGAGAACGTCGCCGATCTCGAGGCCGAGGGTATGCATGGCCGGCGCCTTTTCGCCGTGTGCGGAGAGGCTCGCCTCAGGCGCATCTTGAGCCGCATGCTGGATGAGACGGAATTCTTGAGCCCGGGCGGCATCCGTTCGCTCTCGAAGTACCATCTCGATCACCCATACGTGCTGAACGTGGACGGGATGGAGCACCGCGTCACGTACGAACCGGCTGAGTCGCGGACCGGTTTGTTCGGCGGAAATTCGAACTGGCGCGGACCGGTCTGGTTTCCGGTCAACTATCTGATCGTCGAGTCGCTGCAGCGTTTCCATCACTATTATGGTGACGATTTCCGCGTCGAGTGCCCGACCGGATCTGGTCGCATGCTCAACCTCTGGCAAATCGCCGACGAGATATCGCGCCGCCTGATTTCGCTTTGCGAGCGGTCATCAGACGGCGCGCACGACCGCCCGTCGTTCTTCGAATACTTCGACGGCGATACCGGACGGGGTCTTGGCGCAAGCCATCAGACCGGCTGGACGGCGCTCGTGGCGAAGCTCGTGCAGCAGCGCGCGGAACATGCCGCGCGCAGAGCACCGTGAAAGACTCCGTCACACGAGCGGATGCTATCGTCGTGGGCAGCGGGCAAGGCGGCGTGCCTCTCGCCGCGGAGCTCGCGCGCGAGGGCAAACGGGTCGTTCTGTTCGAGCGCGGCCGGATCGGCGGTTCGTGCATCAACTACGGCTGCACGCCTTCGAAGGCATTCCTGGCCGCGGCGCACGGTGCCGGACGCGCACGGCTCGCCGCGTCGCTCGGCGTGCGGGCCACGGTCGACGTGGATTTCTCGGCGGTCATGCAGCGAGTGCGGCGCATCCGCGATCGATTCTCGAATGATCTGAAGAAGAAGCTGGAAGCTGCCGGCGTCCACATCGTCAGCGCGAGGGCCGCGTTCAGCGGGCCGCATGAGATCGAAGGCGGCGGCATCAAAGTCCAAGCGCCGATCATCGTGATCAATACCGGCACGTCCGCGCTCGTTCCGGACACGCCTGGTCTCGCGGGCACGCCGTTTCTCACCAACGCCGATTTCTTCGACCTCAGCGCGCTGCCGAAAAGCGTCGCCGTTATGGGCGGTGGTTACATCGGACTCGAACTCGGTCAGGGCCTGGCGCGCTGCGGTGCCCAGGTGCACATCCTCGACGGAAATCCGCGCGTGCTCTCCCGCGAAGAACCAGATGCCTCAGCCGAACTTGAAAAAGGATTGAAGGCGGACGGCGTTGCGCTGCTCCTGGGACGGCGGGCGAAAGGTGTCTCATACGGCGCCGAGGGCTTTGCGATCGACCTCGACAACGGCGATCGACTGCGCGCCGACGCGCTGCTCGTCGCGGTCGGCCGAACACCGAACACGCGAGATCTGGCGTGCGCGGCCGCAGGCGTGGAGTTGGACCGGCGCGGCTATGTCGTCATCGACGCGCGCTTCAAGACGACGGTTCCAGGCGTCTATGCGATCGGCGACGCGGCCGGCCAGCCCGCCTTCACCCACGTCTCGTGGGAAGACTATCGCCGCCTATGGACGCTTCTGCACGGCGGGGAGCGCACGCGCGACGATCGCGTGCTCGCCTATTCGACGTTCACAGAGCCGCAAGTCGCGCGCGCGGGCTTGACGTTGTCGGAGGCACAGGCGCGCGGCCTGCGCGCGCGCGCGGTCACGCTGCGCATGGATTCGATCGCGCGCGCGATCGAATGGGGCCACGAGTTCGGCTTCTATCGTCTCGTGGTGGATGAAGAAACCGAGAAAATCCTCGGCGCAACACTCGTCGGATACGAGGCGGGAGAAGTCGTGCATGCGATCGTCGCCCACATGGAGGCGGGGTCCACATGGCGTGTGCTCGACCGCTCCGTGCACATACATCCGACGTATGGCGAAGCGTTGCCTAGCCTCGCGCGGCTGCTGGAGTCGGCCGGTTCGGCGGAAGCGTAGGGTTTCAACGGCGCTCATGTGAAGTCGCGTGATATGAGAGTGGGCGCGTGTCTGCTTGCGCTCGCGTGCGCCATCGCGGCAGCGAACGCGCCGGTTGCCGTGTGGGCCGGGCCAAAGACACACACGCCTCCGCGCCCCCGCGCGGCAGGATCCCTCAGCCCGACGCTTTCGCGTCGTGTCGCGGATGTCGTCACGCGACCGGAATTCGCGCACGCCGTTGTCGGAGTCGAATTCTACGATCTCGATGCGCGCCGGACGATCTTTTCGCTTAACCCCGCAACGCTGTTCACGGCCGCCTCGACGACGAAGCTCGTCACGGAGGGCGCCGCGCTTCACGCGTTAGGGACCGCATATCGCTTCCACACCCGCGTATACCGGACGGGCGAAGTCGATGCATCGGGGACGCTTGCGGGAAGTCTCGTCGTCGAGCCATCCGGCGACCCGGATCTTTCCGGACGCGAGCTGCCCAACGGAACGTATGCATTCCAGAACGAGGATCACAGCTACGGCGGTGATCCGGTCGCCGGCGATCCGATGGCCGCCGTCGTGGACCTTGCGAACCAGATCGCGGCACACGGGATAAAGACCGTCACCGGATCCGTGGTGGTGCAGTCCGCGCTTTTCAAACAGGGCGATACCGAATCCGGAACCGGTACCTCGATCTCGCCGGTCGCGCTGAACGACAACATCGTCGACCTTTCGATCGGGCCCGGCGGTAGTATCGGCGCCGCCGCAACGATCGTCGCGCGGCCGTCCACTGCTTACCTGAAGATCATCGATAACGCCGTGACCGGGCCAGCGTCCTCGGCGAACACGATCGACACGAGCAACGACGTCGCCGATGCCGACGGTACGCACACGCTGACGATCGTCGGGTCCGTACCGATCGCATCGAAGCCGCAATGGAACACGTACGCGGTCGCCGATCCGATCCGATTCTTGGATGCCGCGCTGATCGGCGCGCTGCGTGCTCGAGGGGTCACGATACTTGAGGGTGCGGACGCGGCGACAGGCGGCAAGACGTTCGCGGTGTTTTCCGCCCCGACGGTCTTCGATCCGAGCGAGATCGTCGCCGACCACGTCTCGTTGCCGTTCGCGCAAGATGTGCGGATCACGCTCA
>Ga0070735_10000203_pt1 | contig 72139 bp, 68 predicted proteins | sample Coa_R1_FD_66443 | JGI IMG/M metagenome (GOLD analysis project Ga0070735, IMG submission 66443) | Surface soil microbial communities from Centralia Pennsylvania, which are recovering from an underground coalmine fire - Coalmine... | ecosystem: Environmental > Terrestrial > Soil > Unclassified ...
TCGTTGCCTTCGCACGCCGCGGTCTGCGATTCGGCGCGCGCATGGATGAAGTTCGGGATCAGGATGGCTGCCAAGATCGCGATGATCGCGATGACGATCATCAACTCGATCAGGGTGAAGCCTTTTTGGAGTCTTTTCACGTGAGAGAATCCTTTCGATTTCCTATGACGATGAGTCTGTCGCGCCCAATGTCGGAGGCGCATAATGGTACCATCTCGGGTATCGGCGTCCGTGCCAAAGAACCTTATGGTAACGAGCGCGCCGTGCCGCCGGCGCACTCCCATCCACACTCTAAATGCCCAGGTATCGAAAGGCCTAGACTAGGGACGGCCGTGACCTTGCTCACGGTTGCCCGACGGTTCGCGGGGCGAGACAGAATCGAACAGGATCACGGTCACCGCATCGGCCGCGTCGGCCCGAGGTTCGGCCCACCGATCGAGAACTCGCCGGTCCCGCGCGAGGTCCCGCAAGAGCACCCGCGCTGGATCCGCGTACCAATACTGATTCTCGACATACCATATGCGATCATGTGTGTGAGCGATTATCCATGCGCGCGCGTCGGGCAGCATCTGCGCAGATGCCGGCGCGGCCTGATCGTGTGCCGCAAACGCCGGATACGTCCCCACGACGAGAACCGGGAAACCCTGCACGAACAGCATCGCGTCGGTCCGCCGCTCGAGCGTCGCGACGTGGTTGTTGACGAGATACCAGTCCGTTCGCTGGTAGAGCGGATCGAGGATCATGTCGGCGTCGCAGATCGCAAACGTCGTCAAGACGATGGCGGCGAGCGCGACAGCTGCGACCCGGGCGCGCGTCGCAGCGAGAGCGGCGATCACGGCGGCTGCGCAGAGCGCGAAAACGGGTACGTATTCATGCAGGTAACGCGGAAACAGCAGCGGCTTATGCAGCACCGCCGTCAGCAAGATCTGGAGCGCAAGCGCCATGAGCATGAACGGCAGCGGCGTGCTGCGCGCCAGCCAGGCCCCGATCACGAGCACCGCGAGAATCACGACGTCGGCGCCCACGACGAATGATGCCTGACCCATCCACGCGAGCGGAATGCCGGCGAGCACCGACTCTACCGGAGCGAGCCGAAGATCGAAGTCTGGCCCGGCCGCGAGTCCGCCGTGAGCGTACTGAATGCCGACAGCGGCGATCCATGGTACGAATGCTGCGACCGCAAGACCGCCTGCCGCAAGGACCGGCCAACGGCGACGCGCATCGACGGCGGCGTAACAGCATTGCGCCGCGACCGTCAGCGCGCCGAGATAATGGACGTACGGCAACGCGACGGCGCACACCGCATACATGCTCCACACGATGGCCGGTCGGCGCCTGCCTTCATCGAGCGCGCAAAGCAAGGACCACCACGAGAGCATGCTGAGCATCGCAAGCGGCGCGTACATCCGATACACGCGGTCGGCATCCAAGAGGCCGGGTGCCGCAGCCGTCAACAGCGCCGCAACCGCCGCTCCGGCGTCACCCAAAATCCGGCGCGCAATCGCCCATGTCGCGACGATCGTGATAAGCCCGCACGGAGCCGTGAAAAGGCGGTAGCGTTCGGCCGGCACGTGGACCAGCATGATCAAGTAGTGTGAGAACAGATAAAAGAGCGGCGGGTGAGCATCGTTGTGCACGATGAGCTGCAGCATCGCCGGCAGCGGATACGACGCGATATGCAAGCTGAACGCTTCGTCGATGTAGAGGCTGCTCTTCGTCAGATTCCAAAAGAGCGCGACGGCGCCGATCGCGAGACCGAGACCGAGGCCGCCGTAGGCGATTAATGAGCTTGACGCACGCGCCCGTATCATCGCTGCGCTCCATAGAGCTCGATGTCGACGCTGTTCGCGGCATAGGCCTTCGGCTCGACCCAGACCCCGATCAGTTGCCGCCGTTGCCGAAGAGACCGTCGCACGGCGAGGCCGGGATCTGCAAAGTCCGGCTGATTCTCCACGTACCACACCCTGCGCAAGCGCTGCTCGCCGATCCAGCGGAGCGTAGCGGGCAGGTCGCCTGGAACATTTGGTCCCGCGAGCGCGTGACCCGCGAACGCAGAGAACGTCTTGACGACGACGATCGGGTAGGCTTGCACGAAGACGAACGCGTCGCCCGGCGCCACGTGCGCACGAATAGTCGCGTTGACGCTGAACCAATCCGTGAATTGATAGTACGGATCCAGCACGACGTTTTGCGCGCCGATGCTCTCAACCGTCACGAGAAGCGCCGCGCCTGCGATGGATGCCGCCGCCGCTCGCCGTGCCAGAACGGCCTGCACGCACGCGCCGATCGCGATCGCCATGGCTGGTGCCAGTGCGAACAGATAGCGCGATACCAGCAGATCTTTGTGGGCGAGCGCCCCCGCGGCGGCCTGCAGGACGATGCCCGCCAACCAAAAGACGATCGCCGTGCGTCGCACGGCGTACGCCCCCGCGGCGATGGCTGCGATGAATGCAACCGCGATGCATTGGGGAAGCACGTCCGACACCGTCCACGTCACGGGCGTGCCCAAGGCGAAGAGTTCGAACGGAGCATCCCACCATGGCGCCTGAGCAAAGCCGGTAGCGCCGGCGGCGAATTGGGTGTGCGCGAACGCAAACCAAGGCGCGAACGCTATCGCCGCTGCGCCGCACGCGGCGAAGACCGGCCAGCGCAGCGCGGGCTTTGCGGCTGCGAAAGCCGCTTGGGTTATCAGCGTGATCGCACCGAGATAGTGGACGTACGGCAGCGCGACCGCCGTCGATGCATATGCGGCGAAGCGCCAGAGCGCAGGTCTCGCAGTGCTCGCTTCATCGGCTCTTATCAGGAGCCACCACGAAACCGCGGTCAAGGCTGTCCACAGCGAGTACATGCGGAACAGCCGGTCCCATATGATCATCCCGGGCATGAGCGCGACGACGAGTGCGCCGACGAGAGCCGCTGCGACGCCGAATCTGCGTCCGATCGCCCACGTGGCGGCGATCGTCACGACGCCGAGCGGCGCCGTCAGGAGCCGGTATTGCCAGAGCGGCCAATGGGCGACGCTGAAGATGGCGTGGGCCAGCAGATAGAACCCCGGCGGCTGAACGTCGAGCGTCGCGGTATCGCGCAAGAGCTGCCCGATCGGCTCGGCTCCGATGCGCAGCGAGAACGCCTCATCGAGAAAAGGGCTCTGATCGGTCACGTGCCAGAGCCGCGCGAGCGCGCCGATCGCGATGCACAGCCCGAGCCACGCGTACTCCGCGTAGCGCGACGTGTGGGTCATCGCTCTCGTCAGGTTATCTCGTGCCGCAGCTTCTTCAACACATTGCCGATCGTGCGCGAGATGTGTTTTTGCGAGAAGCCGAGCCTGCGTGCGATCTCCGTCTGCGTCAGGTCCTGGAAGAAGAAAAGCTGCACGACCCGCTGCTCGAATTCCGCGAGCCGCTCGAGAGCGCGGTCGAGAATGATCCTGTCTTCCACCGGCAGCGAAAACGTGGTGTAGCGCTGGCTGCGGATGCGATCGATCTGCGGCGTCTGGTCGGACGGAGTTTCGGAAAGCGAGAGCAGATTGTACGTGTCGCGCAGCTTGAGGATCTCATTCACGCCGTCCGGCGTCACGTTCATATCCGCCGCGAGTTCGAACACCGTCGGCTCGCGCATCAGCCGCGACGTCAGCCGGCCGTGGGATTCGTGCAGACGGCGATTCAACGTGCCATACCAGCGGGGCACGCGCATGCGCGGCACCACGTCGCGCACGTAATGCGAGATCTCGCCGCCGATGACCATGCGCGCGTAGGCCTCGAACGGTACGCCGAGCGAAACGTCGAAGCGTTCGACAGCTTTGATCAGGCCGACGTAGCCGACTTGTTCGAGGTCGTCGCGATCGACGAGCCCGCGGCCGTAGTGCGCCGCGATCGAGGTGACGAGCGGCGCATGAAGCAGGACGAGGGCGTCGCGGCTTTCGATCGACCGGGTCTGCCGGTACGTCTCGAACTCCGCCGCCCCCGCCTCGCTCGTCTGCGCAGGCCTCATGGCGACCGACACCCCTAGTGGATGTTTCCGATGATCTGATACAGGGGCAGGAAGATAGAGATGACGATGAAGCCCACGACAAAGCCCATGCCCAAGATCATCAACGGCTCGAGCAGCTGCGTCAGCGCGGCGAGCATGTAGTCAACTTCAGTGTCGTAGAAGTCCGCGATCTTCGCAAGCATGCCGTCGAGGTTTCCGGTCTCTTCACCGACCGAGACCATCTGCGTGACGAGCGGCGGGAACAGACCCGAGAGCTGCAGCGGAACCGCGATCGACTCACCTTCGCGCACGGAGTCGCGCACTTTTGAGACCGTCTCGGCGACCACTTCGTTGCCGGAGGCCTTGCCGACGATCTCCAGAGCCTGCATGATCGGCACGCCGGATTGCAGCAGGGTGCCGAGCGTCCGGCAGAAACGCGAGATCGCGACTTTGCGGATGAGCATGCCGAACACCGGCAGCTTGAGCTTGAACGCGTCGAATTGTCGGCGCCCGACCGGCGTCGCGACATAGCGGTTGAAGAGAATGAAGCCCACGATGAGCACGGTCAGCGCGATGACGTCCACCACCGGGTTGCGCACGCCTTTGGTGAACGTTATGAGGATCTGCGTCGGCAACGGCAGCTTCATCTGCATCGACTCGAACATCGCGACGAATGTCGGCAAGATGAACGTGACGAGGAAGAGGACGATCAGCACCGCCATCACGAGGATGACGATGGGGTATGTCATGGCGGACTTCACCTTCTTCTTCAGGTTGAAGTCCTTCTCAAGGAAGCCGGCCAGACGGTTCAGCACGTCGTCGAGAATACCGCCGAGCTCGCCCGCGCGCACCATGTTCACGAACAGCGGTGAGAACGTGCGCGGATATTTTCCAAGCGCGTTCGCAAGCGTCGCGCCGCCTTCGACATCGCGACGGATCGCGATGAGAATCGGCTTGAGCTGCGCGTCTTCCGTCTGAACGCTGAGGACGTCGAGACAGCGGACCATCGCAAGACCTGCGTTGATCATCGTGGCGAACTGTCGCGAGAACACGACGAGCGATTGTTCCCCCACGCCTTTGAAACGTCCGAAGATCGCGCCGAGGTCGGAGTTGAGAACCCCGCCGCCCTTCTGCGTGATGCCGGTCACGTAGTAGTTCATCTCGCGGAGCTTCGTCCGGAGAACGCGCTCGTTCTCGGCTTCTATGACGCCGTTGACGGTCTTACCGGACGCGTCTTTCGCCTGATATGCGAAACTAGGCATGAATGCTATCTCTCCAGGATCAGAGTTGCGTGTGCTCGCCGACCACGAGGATCAATACGAGGATGAGCAGCCAGAGCAGTGACAGTTGCATGAAGTGTCTCCTTACACTCCCTCGATGAGCTTGCGCAGCTCCTCGGGGTGCATTGAGGCGTTCAGCGCCTCTTCCGATGTGATCATGTGTTTGCGCACGAGGTCGCGCAGCGACATGTCGAAGGTCTGCATGTGCATGATGCGGCTCGTGACGATGGCGTTGTGGATCTGGTGCGTCTTGTTCTCACGGATCAGGTTCCGGATCGCCGGCGTCGCGATCATGACTTCGGCCGCGGGCACGCGCCCGACTCCCGAGGCATGAGGCAGCAGGCGCAAGCAGATGACGGCTTCGATGACCGACGCCAGCTGCACGCGGATCTGCTGTTGTTGGTGGGCGGGGAAGACGTCGACGATGCGATCGATTGTCTGCGCTGCATCGGACGTGTGCAGGGTCGCGAAGACGAGGTGACCCGTCTCGGCGATGGTCAGCGTGGTCGCGATCGTGTCCATGTCTCGCATTTCACCGACCAGCACCACATCCGGGTCTTCGCGAAGCGCCGCCCGCAAAGCGTTTCCGAAGCTGTAGGAGTCGTGTCCGATCTCGCGCTGGTTCACCATGGACATCTTGTGATAGTGCAGATACTCGATCGGGTCTTCCATGGTCAGGATGTGGCGTGCCATGGTCTGGTTGATCACGTCCACCATCGAGGCCAGCGCGGTCGACTTGCCTGAGCCGGTCGGACCGGTGACGAGTATCAAGCCGTGCGGTCTTGCGACCAGGTCGGCCATCACGGGCGGTAGATTCAGACTGGCAAGCGGAGGAACCGTGGAAGGGATCGCGCGCAGCACGGTGCCGATCACACCGCGTTGCTTGAACGCGTTGATACGGAAGCGGCCAAAACCTTTGAGGCCGTGGGAGAAATCGAGCTCGAGATTCTTCTCGAATCGTTCCTTCTGGTTGTCCGTCAAAATGCTGTAGATGAGTTTCTTCATCTCATCCGGCGTGAGCTTCGGAAATTCCGTCGGCGTCAGCCTGCCGTCTATGCGCAGCATCGGGGGAAGCCCGACGCACATGTGAAGATCCGACGCGCCGCGTTCGATGGTCACGCGCATCAATTCATCCATGCGAAGGCCCAGGAGATCGGTGACGTTCGTGGCCATCGTATCAACTCGCTCCGAGATGTCGTCCCGCGGAATAAGTATGAGACCGGGGTCGCCGCTCTAGTAGTCTATCGGCACTTCACGTCCGCGCCGTTACGTCGGCAACCCTGGCGCCCCGCCACTGGGCGGCCACGATGGGCGCCGCCACCAGGGCGAACGCTGCCGCGACGAAGAGACCTTCGTTGAGCGGTGATGGTATGACACCTTCGTGCGCGTAGCCCAAAAGGGCCAAAGACCCAAACCAGGCGGCGTAAACGGCCCAACTTCCTCGAGCGGCGCACGCCGGCGCGAGCCAGACCACGTACCACGGATGGAGCGCCGGCATCGCGAGGACGAGCGCCGCGATCGGCCGCACGATGTCCGCGACGCTCTGCCGCTTCGCATATCGGACCACCGATGCGACGAGGACGATCGCGACCGCGGCGAAGAGCGCAAGTTGGATCAAGCGCGGCCATGTGACGTCGCCGATAAACGGGAACGGCCCGAATCCGCTTGCGATCGGCGCGCTTCCCGCTCCGCTCCGCAGGAACGGCAGAGCGAGCAACCAGTTCAACGACATCAGCAGCGAACTACCGATCGCGGCGTCGCTCGCAGCCGCCGAGCGGCCGAGGTGGAATGCCTGCGCGCACAAAGCCGGCACGACGAGCGCGAGGCAGCCGAGCAGGATAGCGCCGAATACGTTCTTCTTCCATGCGCGTATGACGAGAAACGGCAATGCGATGATCGCGACGTATTTCAACGCGATCGACGCGCCGGCGAGAATGCCGGCGATCAGCGGAAAGTCGTCCACGAGCGCAAATGCCCACACCGCCGGGGCGATCATGAGCACGTCGTTGTGTGCGCCGACGGCGCTCTCGTACAGCACGACCGGGTTGAACGCAAATGCGGCGAGCCGTCGTGCCCTTTCTCCATCGGGCACGTTCTTGAGCATTCGTCGCAACGCGAGTATGATGGCGAGTGCCGAGAGCACGCCGACGAGCCGCCAGCTCCACAACTGAAATACGAGCCCGGTATTTGATTCCGCTCGCGCGAGCAGCCCCGCCAGAAGCGTGAACCCCGGCCCGTAGGGATCGCCGAACGGCGGATTGTGGAGGACGGCGTAGAGTGCGGAGAGCGTCGCGTCGTTGACGTGGACCGCGGTCGTAAGGGCGTACGGATCGATACCGAACACGCCATACAGCCGCCCGTACGCGACGTAATAGTACGCATCGAATGCCTGCAAGATCGAGAACGCCGACAGCGCGAGGCCGGCGCAGACGAAGCCCGCGATGACAGGACCGCATCGGGATCGTGCGCCGCCGGACGTCACTAGTCCGAACCCGGCGGCCGAGACGACGGCGATCGTGAGCCAGACGGCGATGAGCACGGACCACGACGCTGCGAACTGCACGACGGGGATCGGCTGCGCAAGTCCGCGCAAGTAGTATGCTGCGAAACCGCTCGCCGGCGCCGGCACTGAAAGCGCGGCGAGGTGACGTACGAGAGCCGATCCGGCGAACGCGGCGCCCACCGCAGCCGCGATGAGCAGGACGGCGCGCGGCTTCGTCATCCGGCAGAACCCGGCGCGGTCCTAGGCTGCGATCGCGCGACGATCACAGGCACGATAAGAAACGCAAGGCACAGCGTGACGGGGACCCACGGCGCCGACGCGGTCATCGCAACGCCGTCAAGCGCGTAGATGCCGGCCAGCAACGCTCCGTACCACCACGCATACGTCGCCCAGCGCCCTCCGCCGGCGACGGCGGGCAAGAGCCACTGGCCGTACCAGGGATGCATGGACGATAGCGACCACAAAAACGCGGTGATGGTCCGCCAGATCTCGCCGGGTCGCGGCCGCCAGACGAAACGGATCACACCGGAACACGCGATGACGGCAAACGCTGCTAACACACAGACCTGGATGAGTCGCGGCCACGAAGCGGTGCCGAAATATGGCAACGATTGCAGCCACGGAAAAGCAGGGCCCGACCCTATGCCAAACGTGAAGATCGGGATGTTCGCAAGCCAATCTACCGACATCGAAAACGCGCTGCCCAACATCGCGGCGTTGCCCGCCGTCGCCGACGGAAACGCGCGGCCGCACAGCCACGGCACCGCGCATGCTATGAACAAGCTGGCGATCCACGCAGCGCCGTGTCTGTACGCGATCCTGCGCAAGAGAAATGGTAGCCCGAGTATTGCCGGCAGCTTTATCGCGATCGACGCACCGGCGAGAAGCGCCGCCGCGAACGGCAAGCTGTCCGCGATCGCAAACGCCCACAATGCCGGCGCGAGCATGAGCATGTCGTTGTGCGCGCCGACGACCGATTCGTAGAGCGCAAGAGGGTGCAGGCCGAACGCGGCCGCGCGCGTCGCAGCCTGCGCTTTGCCGAAGAACCGGTACGTATACGCGACCGCCGAGGTGGCGACGAGCAGCGCCGCGGCGCCGAGTCCGCGATAGGCATACACGATAAGACCGAGTCCTGCGCTTGCGTCGATCTTGCCGACGAAACCCGCGATGATCGTCCACAGCGGCCCGTAGGGATCGCCGAACGGCGTCGCGCTCAAGAAGGGAAGTATAGGACCGAAGATCGGATCTGCGGCGGACAGCGGATGAGAGATCTGATACGGGTTTGCACCGAAATGTCCGTAGAGGCGGCCGTAGATGACGTATGCGTAGACGTCCCCCGCCTGCACGATCGGAAAAAAGATAAGCGCAAACGCCGTCAGCGCTTGCACGGCGAGAAGAACCGCCAGTGCCCGCCGGCCGACGTGCGACAGCGATCGCGAAAAAGCCGCGCCCACGGCGGCCAGCGCCGCGAGCACGCCCCAGACGCAGAACACGACGTTCCAGCCGGGAAAGGCTTGCTGCACGACGTGAATCGGCAACCGATAGGCCGCGAGATAATCAGCATGGGCGATCGCGTCGTAAAAATAAACCGTGCGGCCGGCTGCATACCCCGCTGCCCACCCGCCGAGCGCGGCGATCGCGACGAGCGCAGCCGCAAGAGGGATCGCGCGTTTCATGACGATGACGCCCTGCGGTGCGGAAAACCGTAGACGATCACGTCGTTCGCAGCGAACGCTCGCTGCAAAAAGCCCGCCCGTTCGTCGGCGTTGAGCACGGCCCAATCGACGCCCACCGGTGTTCTACGCACATACGCGGCGTTCTCGTTCACGATGAGAAGCGTGACGCCGAGATCGCGAAGCCGATCGTAGCGATGCGCGGGAGCCGTCGACCAGTCGATCGCGCATCGCTGTTGATAGTAGGGGTTGCAGCCGACGGCAGCGCCGCCGAGATAGTAGTTCCGTACGTCATCAAGCGCGGCGATGCGCTCGCCGCTTTGGAGATGTGCGATCGCCCATGTATCGGCCGCGTAGAACTCGAGACGCGCCGCAAGGTAATCGGATCCGCTCGCGCCGCCGGTCAGGTACGCGAACGCCGGGGCGATGCTGTTGGATGCGTCGCCGCCGCCTTTCGGCAGCCAATCGAGGGCAACGCCGCCGAACGACACGCACAAGAGCAGAGCTGTGATCGGACGGCGCTGTCGGGCGGCAACTGCATCGAGGCCCGCTGCGGCTGCGATCGCGTACGTCGCGACGGCGGGAACGAGAAAGCGCCACTGGCGGCTCGTCCAGAACCAGATCGTCGACAACACAGCCGTGATCACTGCGATGGGGCGCCCGCTTCGCACGAAGAACGCGGCCACGACGAGAACGCTTGCAAGCCGGAGCGCGTAACCAGGATCGCCGCAGAAAAGCTGCGGCTGGGTGAGCAGGCGCCATGGCAACGCGAAGAAATCGCTTATGGTCGGCGAGCTTCCGCACCAATCGCGCGTCATCGAGACGTAGAGCGTCGCAAAGTCGCGCGCGCTCTCACTGGCGCTGAATTGCGTCAAGAATGGATAGAGCGGATCGCCCGCAAGCGTCCAAGCCCTGAGGTACCATCCCGCGCATACGACGAACGCCGCGGCGAATCCAATACTGAGCGCTCTCCACCGAAGTGTGATATCCGCGCGGTATGCGATCACGACGAACACGATGCCGACGACGGCAAGTCCTGGATATTTGACCGCCGCGCTTGCGCCCGCGAATGCTCCCGCGGCCAACGCCGACTGCACATCGATCGGCTCTGCATAAAGCGCAATACCAAGCGCCGCGACGGCGAACATCGCATACGGCACGTCGACGTAGGGCGCCGGCGCCAACCACAGCCAGACCGCGGACGACGAGACCAGCGCGCACACGAGCGGCCCCGAACCTTGCCGCACGCGCTCGGCGACCGCACCCGAGATCAACGCAAGCATGATGCCGGCGAAGAGCGTAGAAAAAGCCGCGCCCGCGGAGCCGCCGAGCCAATATGCCGGGAGCGCGGCCGACTCGGCCAGTAGCGGAAATGCGGACTGCGCGATGCCGGGATCGAATGCGATATATCCCGATCGAAGCGCAGCCGCGGCGATTGGGAGGTGATACGCAAGCGGGTCCCAGTCGACGGTCGGCAGCGCCGCCGCCACGGCCGCAGTGAGCCATGCGAAGCCTGTCACGGTCCAAGCGAGCCGATCGAGCCAACCCCGGGCCGTCGCGGGATCGCCGTGCTGCGGCACGCTCACAGCACGACGCCATAGAAACGCGAGAGCGGCCAGCCCTAGGGCGATGAGCGCACCGAGACTGACCGGCGTGATGGCATGGACGAGCCCGAGGATGGCGACCGCAGAGCCCAGGACAGCGTAGCCGGCCGCTCCCCGGAGCGCGAGTCCGAACGGCCGCGCAGCGGAGCCGAAGATCGCTGAACGCGCCAACTCGCCGAAACCCAGGGCAGCGCCCGAGGTGGCGGCGCCCGCGCCAAGCCCGGCTGCAAGGCGCATCCAAAATGGCGCCGTGTCCAACATGGCCGCAGCTGCGCTCACATACCTATCTTCGGATGGTTCCTCGTGATTCCGCTGCCGCTTTCAGAGAACGGTCGTCCCGCGGGTCCTGTACGCTGCCTTCCCGCGCGGCGAATCCTCACCTGACGCATAAATGCCGATAATGGATATGAACGCACACGCACTCAAGTCCCACGACAGCAGGATACGCTCGCGCTGATGAACCGCCCGCTTGCCATCGGCATCATGGCATACAATGAAGCCGCGAACATCGGACCGCTGCTCGACAGCATTCTCGCCCAGACCGCGATCGACCGCATCAACCGCGTTGTCGTCATAGCCAGCGGCTGCACGGATGACACGTGCGCCATCGTCGAGCGCTATGCCGCGTCACATCCGATCGTGGAACTCATCGCCGAAAAAGCGCGCGGCGGCAAAGTCCGCGCCATCAACACCTTCTTCTCGCATGCGCCCGAACCGATCTTGATCGTCTCTGCAGCCGATCTGCTCTACGAACCCCAGACCCTCGAGGCCCTGACGGCTCCCTTCGAAGACGATCGCGTGGGCATGGTCGGCAGCCACCCCGTGCCGCTGAATTCGCACGACGACTTTTTGGGTTTCACGGTCAATCTCATGTGGCGCCTCCACCACGAGATATCGCTGCATCAGCCGAAGATGGGTGAGTTGATCGCATTCCGCAACGTCTTCCGAGGGTTGAACCCTGAGACTCCCGCGGATGAAGTGCAGATCGAACACGGTGTCCGCTCGGTGGGATTCGAGGTGCGCTACGCGCCCGATGCCATCGTTCGAAATCGCGGGCCGGAAACGCTCGTCGATTTCATCGCGCAGCGGACGCGCTGGATCGCCTACAACATGCAGATCCAGCGCAAACATCATCTGCCGGTCTCCACGTTGCGCACCGGACCTTTGCTGCGTGCCGCGCTCGCATCCGGACGCAGCGATCGCCGCCGGCTGCATTGGCTCGCCGGCGCCGCGATGCTCGAGGCGTATTGCCGCTTCCGCGCATCGATCGGGTACGGGCGCCTCAACGCCGCCGCCAACGGCGGCTGGAAACCCGTCGCGTCGACCAAGCAGCTCGTCCGCGACGGCGATGCCGATCACGCCGCCGCCGGCGCCCGCTGACAAACCCCGAATATTACGACCCTAACGGCCGGCGCGTCGTCACAGCGGCATCACGGGCGATGTCGATTGCCGGGGCGTTTGAGGCCGCGAGAGCGGCCGAATTCGAGCGGCGGAATTTGGTCAGCCGATGATCCGCCGCGTCCCCGGCGCAGACATCGCCGGTGATGCCGGAGATGGCCTCGGCGGCTATTGCTTTGTGGCGTCGACCTCGACTATCGCGGGATTGTCACTTCCATTGATCGTCCGCAGAGCTTCGACCGTCATGCCGATGGGCGCGCTTGGATCCAGCGCTTCGGTGACCGAAACGCCGAGCTTCGCTTTGACCTGCTCATCGATCGAAGTCCGCAGCTCGGCGGGAAGCATCTTGTACTTGTCCACGGCTGCCAGGACGATCTGCAGCTTGTCGTGTGCCTGCTTCGGATCGATCACCGCCACGACGGCGCCCTTCGCTCCGTTCCTAAAAACGGCGTACGTCACGCCGAATTTGCCCGCAGCCTCCGTCGACGACTGACGAGCGGCCGACTGGACGTAGGAGTATCCGGCCGGCGGCGACTGCTCGAGTTTGGCGAGCCACGACTTGGCGTCGGCGAGCGACCCCGAACTTTGCGCGATCACAGAATGACCGGCATATGTGCCCGCGCCTTGCGTGAAAAGGGTGCCGCTCTGCGATGAAATCGTCTGGTTGAACGGTTTTGCATCGAGGATCTTATCGTCGGCGGCGAGCGGAAAGTCCGTCGGGTTCGTCACCGTGGCCGGCACGGCGGCGTTCGAACCCGCTGCGGGACCTCCGGAATTACTCTGGCCGCCTGGACGCCCGGAGCAGCCCATGACGCAGGCTACGCCGAGAGACACCGCAGCGACGATAAGCGCGCGAGGAATATTCATCGATTCGCACATGCTTCTTTGCTCTTTCAACGGCGTTCGATTCCGCGCTCGACGCTCTCCACACCGGACGACACAGCTTGCTCCGCTCCGGTGAACAGTCCGATCAGCCAACGAATGGTGGCGATGAGACCGATGAGCGCGAAGACGAACACGATCCCGAACACCCAAGCGGCGGTGTGCACCAGATTAGTCAGAAACTCCATAGCGACGACTCCTCACATTCCGAGCAGAGTGCTTAGGGAGTAGCGGCCGCCGTAGCCATGTCGCTTGGCGCCGTGTTGCCCATGTGGGTGTGGTGCGATCCGGACGCATGGTCACCTGCGGCGATCGCGTCCGACAGGCACATATACTGACCGCTCTTGGTCCGGCCGTAATACGGGTCGCCCGCCTCGTGGTACGTATGTCGTTTGGTGTTGACCCAGACAATCGCGTCCTTGCAAGTCAGGTTGGCAGGTATCGGCGCGGCCTGCGCTGACATCGGCGCCTGCGCTCCGGTCGTCGCCATCGTCGTGGCAGCTGCAATCGGCGCGGCCGAGCTCGAAGACGAAGACGACGAAGACGAACTCCCGCCGCAGCCGGCGACCGCGGCAGCGACAACTGCTGCGAGGCACGCAGTCGTGAACAAAGCAAGACGTTGCATCAAGGAAATCCCCCCGGGCCCAGATTTTGACGTTAAGGGCTTGCGCGTTCGGTCAGGCTTGTGTTTTTGCCTCTGGTCCGCCCGCAATGGAATCCAGCCATCGAAGGTCGCTCTGAAGATCGCGGCCGGCAAGCGTCGCGGCGGCCCTTCGGGCTCGGGCCGCAAGACGCGCGCGTTCGGCCGATCTGAGCAGCGCACGCACGCCCGGAACGTTGCGGCATGCGGCCACAAGCAGACCGCAGATTAGACGGAGCACACCGCCATCGCCGCGGCCGCGCAGTCGCGCCAACGCCTCGCGAGCGACCGAATCATCTCCGCGCACCAGCGCTTTCACGCAGACCTCGAAGAGCTTCCAGCGGATCTGCCGCGCGAGGCGCGGGCCGACCGCCGCGCGGATCGGCGCCGGGATGCGGACGTCGGCAGCGAGCTTGTTCGCGATCAACAGCATGCCGTCGGCGACAGCAGCGTCTTGCCGCGCGGTGTTGGACGCTGCATGCGCGGAGAACACGGCGCTCGGCGTCCGATCGATCACGACTGGGAAGCGCGCCGCGATACGCAGTTCGAAGTCCAAGTCGCTCGGCGGTCCCACCTCGAGATCGAGACCGCCCACCAGCGACAGCGCGTCTCGCTTGAATACGACCGACGTCCACGTTGGATGCCGGTTGTCGAGCATGCGAAGAATAGACTCCGGCGGCCGGTAGACGCCGTCGCGCGGCCAAAGCCCGAGCGGTGCGAACCGGACGCTGCCGCTCGCATCCATTTCCAGCGTCGACGCCGCCGACATGAGCGCGTCGGGGGCGGCGGCGAATCCGCGGAAACACGTCTCGTAGCAGCGCGGAAATAGAGCATCATCGTCGGAAAGAAAAGCGAAGTACGGCGTCGTGATTTCGTCCAGCGCTCGGGCGAAGTTCGCAGGGCCGCCGACATTCCGGTCGCGGCAGACGTATCGCACGCGCGCGTCGCGCGAGGCGAATGCCGCCACGACGGATTCCGTCTCGTCGCCCGACGCGTTGTCGAACACGATCACGACGAGATCGCGATATGTCTGTCCAAGCGCGCTCGCCACCGCCCGCCGCAGCAGCGAAGGCCGTCGATATGTCGGCACGATGACCGAGAGCGAAGCCATCTGTCAGGCGAACGAAACGACGGCATCGATGACGCGATCGACCCGATCGCGCCGCATGTTCGAATGCAGCGGCAGGGTGACTACTTCTTCTACGACGCGGTCTGTCACGGTCATGTCTCCGCGCCTCGCGCCCGCGAACGCGCTATGCTTGTGCACGGGAACGAAATGGATCCCAGCGTCCACGCCCCGGCTGCGTAGGTGCTCGATGAATGCGGAGCGCTTTCCCGACAGCACGCGCAGACTATAGATGAAGGGTGAAACGCCGGCGAAGTCGGATGCGGGAATGCGCGCCCACGAGAGTCTCGTGAAGGCGGCGTTGTACTCGCGGCAGACGACTTGGCGAGATGCGATGAACTCGTCGGCGCGCTTGATCTGCGAAACACCGACACTCGCCAGGATGTTGGTCAGGTGGTAGCGGTAGCCTTCGCTGACGACGTCATATTCCCACGCGCGCCGGTTCCGGTAGCGCTCGGTCGTGTCTTTGTCCACGCCCAGCAGGCGGAGGCGCTGCAGCCGTTCGCGCTCGCCGGCGTCGCCGACGACGACACAGCCTCCGTCGATGGACGTGACCACTTTGACCGGATCGAAGCTGAAGACGGCGACGTCGCCGTCGGCGCCGATCCGCGTGCCTGAGATTTCTGTTCCGAACGCGTGACACGCATCCTCGATGACCCGCAAACCCCGGGATTTGGCGAGCCGGTATACGCCCGCTCGATCGCAGGCGATGCCCGCGAAGTGCAATGGGATCAACGCCTTGGTGCGCGGCGTGATGAGCGCGGCCGCTTTCTCGCAATCCATGCCGAGATCGCCGTCACGGATATCGCACATGACGACCTCCGCACCGGACGCGCGGACGGCCTGATGATCGGCGACGTAATTGAAGGATGGCGTGATGACCTCGTCGCCCGGGCCGATCCCCGCCGCGCGGAGCGCGATGTGAAAAGCAGATGTGCCCGTGTTCACCGCGACCACGTAGCGTTGTTCGAGCCCGAGAAATGCCGCGATGCGCTCTTCGAATTCTTTGGTCGTCGCGCCCATACCCAACCAGCCGACGTCGAGCGCGTCGGTGAGGTGCTTCAGCGTGTCCACCCCGATGTGCGGCGCAAAGACCGGAACGCGTTCCTCGTGCACGTCAGTCCGCCACACAACGCAGATAGCCGCCGGGCGCTACGCTCACGAGCAGCTTGTCGTCGATCTCGCGGTCGATCTCAAAGCGCGGATTGAGCGCGAGAAATTCGCGCACCGCAGTCATCGGATTGTCGCCCTTCCCCCACGGTCGGTCGGGAAATGAATCCGCCGCCATGTGTTCGACGACCGTGTCCATCACGACCAGGTATCCGCCTTTTCGCACGAGCGGAGAATAGAGCGCTAGTTCCGCGCGCACGTGCGCGTGCGTGTGATTGGAGTCCAGCACAACCATCACGTTGTGCGCGCCGGCCGTTGCGGCGCGCACGCGCTGCGCGATCCTCTCATCCACCGATGAACCCTCGATGAGCGAGATCCTCGCGGCGAGCGGGTGCGATTCGATCGCCGCCCGGTTATGCGCGCGGATGTCGATGTCGACCGCGACCACTCGTCCGTCGCCGCCGAGAAGCTGCAGGAGCGACGCGAAGAGCACGGCGCTGCCGCCGTGCGCGATGCCCGTTTCTACGATCACCTCGGGCTTCGTCCGCCAGACGATCTCTTGCAGCGCGACGATGTCTTGTGGGTACTGGATGATCGGGCGGCCGAGCCACGTGAAATTGTACGAATAGCGGTGCTCGCACGACCGAAGGAAGAAATCCGTCGCGGCGGCGCGCAATTCGCGATCCGCCGCCATTGCCTCAACGCCCTGCGGAGAGGACGGCCTGCCTTCGTCGGTGCTCACGCTTAGGCTCCGCTCTGCGCGGCATGTGTGGTGCGCACTGCCGGCACGCCGGCGACCACCCAGCCTGACTCGACGTCACGCGTCACCACGGCGCCCGCGCCCACGACTGCGTCCGCGCCGATGTTGATACGCGGCAGCACGACCGCACCCGCGCCGATGAATGCCGCTCTACCCACCCGCACGCAGCCCGCCAGCGTTGCTCCCGGTCCGATGTGTACGCCGTCGGCGAGTTCACACTCGTGGTCGACCGTCGCGGCAGTATTGACGATGCATGCCACGCCGAGCTTCGCCCGCGTGCAGACGCAGGCGCGTACGAGGATCTGCGAGCCCGCTCCAACCGCCGCATCGCTCGCGACGAACGCGGTCGGATGGACGAGCGTCGCAGGCGTGAGTCCGCCGGACGCCAGCAGTTCGTGCAGCTCGAGGCGTTCGCGTCCGCGATCGCCGCCGATCGCCACGGCGAACGAGACCGACGTCCGGTCTCCCGCACGAAGCCAGCGATCGAAGCCTGAAGCGCCGATGTGGACCGGCACCTCGCCGAGCGGCGAGATGGCATGTGGATCGTTGTCGAAAAACGCCGCGGCGCGATACCCGGATGTCTCGAGAAACTCCGCGAGCACCTTCGCTTGCCCCTTCGTTCCCCACACGACGATCGGCGTTTGACCGTTCACGGTTCGACGGTCAGTCTCGGTATGGGCACGACGAAACGGCCGTGCCATGCCCGGATGCCCGCGAGTTGCTCCATCACTTCGTCTTTGAGGTTCCAAGGAAGGATCAACACATATTTCGGCCTTGCATGCAGGATGCGGTCCGGCGAATCGATCGGTATGCGCACGCCGGGGATCAATCGGCCTTGCTTGTGGGGATTCCGATCCACCGTATACGGTAACAAATCGGCGTGAATGCCGCAATAATTGAGGAGTGTTGTGGCTTTTGCCGGTGCGCCGTAACCCGCGACGCTCTCTTCGCGAGCCGCGGCGCCGCGCAAGAACTCATTCAGTCCGCTCTTGACCGTTTCGGCCGTCTTCGCCAAATCCGCGTACGGCTGCCAGGTCTGCAATCCGGCGGCGTCCTCGATCGCGCGAATGCGTGCCACATCCGGCGAAGGCTGCGCTTCGGCGACATGACGGACGTATAGCCGCAGCGATCCGCCGTGCGTCGGCAATTCCTCCACGTCGACGACGCGCATCTGGTGACGTTCGAACACAAGGGACGCGGTCGTCAGTGAGAAGTACGAAAAATGCTCGTGATAGATCGTGTCGATCTCACCGCGCGCGAGCAGCTGCAACAGGTGCGGGAATTCGAGCGTCAGCGTTCCGCCAGGCTTGAGCAATTCTCGAAGACCGGCCGCGAAATCGTTCAGGTCGGGAACATGCGCCAGAACGTTGTTCGCGATCAAGAGATCGGCGGCGCACCCAGATGCGGCAAGCGACCGACCTGTCTGCGCGCCGAGAAAGGCGACGCGCGTCGGAATGCCCTTTGCGACGGCGGCCATCGCGACATCGCGCGCGGGTTCGATACCGACCACGTCGAGCCCACGGCGGGCGAAACATTCGAGCAGGTACCCATCGTTGCTCGCCACCTCGACGATGCGCGATTCGGCTGAAAGCCCGAACCGCTCGACGGCACCGGCCGCGAAGCGTTCGACGTGCTCGAGCCACGATGTCGAATACGATGAGAAATATGCGTAATCGTCGGCGAAGATCTCGCGCGCCGACTGGAATTGTTCGAGCTGCACGAGCCAGCATTCGCGGCAGACGTGGAGCCGAAGCGGAAAGAACTGTTCGTCTTTCTCGCTCTTTGGATCGACGAAGGCGTTCGAAGGGGGTGACATCCCGAGATCGAGCGCGAGTCGCAGCGGGCCGCCGCACGAGCGGCACACAGCAGCGCTCACGCGACCGCCGCCTCGAAGCGCTCGATCTCGTCGCCCATCAATGTCGCCACGTCCGCGCCGCCGAGCTGCGCCCGGTACCACGCGACCGAGCGCCGGATGGCCGCTGCAAGGTCCACGCGCGATCGCCAGCCGAGCACTCGCGCAGCCGCCGTGCTGTCGAGCCGCAATGTGTTCGCCTCGACCGGATGCGCGCCCGCGGCTTGATGCCACGTCGCGCCGGCGCCCCACGCTTCCGCCAGTGCCTCGGCCACCCACTGGACCGGTCGCTCGTGATCCGGAGGCGGCCCGAGATTCCAGGCGCGGGCGATCGCTGCGCCGTCATCCGCGAAAAGCCTGCGCGCGATGTCGATGTATGCCGCAAGCGGATCCAGCACGAACTGCCAGGGCCGTATCGCAGCGGGGTAGCGAAGTTCGAGCGGTACGCCTGCGGTGAACGCCGCGATCGCATCAGGCACGAGCCGGTCCGCCGACCAGTCGCCGCCCCCGATGACGTTTCCAGCGCGCGCGATCGCGATGCGCGCCGCGCCGTCCGATCCGTCGCGCGGCGTCGCGCACAGACTCGCCGCGATGTGATCCGCACATGCCTTGCTCGCGGAATATGGCTCGTCACCGCCCAGCGGATCATCCTCCGCATGGCGCGGAGAGCCTGCGTGCAAGTCGTAGCACTTGTCGCTCGTCACGACGACGACTGCTCGGACGCTCTCGCACGCGCGGGCCGCAAGCACGACGTTCGCCGTGCCGATCGCATTCGTCTCGTACGTCCCTACCGGGTCGGCGATGCCCGCGCGGACGAGCGCCTGGGCCGCTAGATGAAAGATCACGGTCGGCCGGTGCGCGGCGATGCAGGTACCGAGCGCGGCTGCGTCGCGGATATCGCCGCTGCAAGAGTTCATGGACGTGGCGAGGCCTGAAAGCAGAAACGCATTTGGTCCCGGCTCCGGGTCGAGCGCAAAGCCTGCGACGTCGGCCCCAAGGCGGCACAGCCAGAACGAAAGCCACGCGCCTTTGAACCCGGTGTGGCCCGTGACGACGACGCGCCGCCCGCGCCAGAAGTCGCGCGCTTGGGTCGCCGCTATCAGCGCCACACTTTCCACGGTGCCCGGCCCGACGACCACAATTCATTCAGCGCATTCTTGTCGCGCAGCGTGTCGAGAGGCTGCCAGAAACCATCGTGCACGAATGCGGCGAGCTGGCCTTCGGCGGCAAGACTCTCCATCGGCTCGCGCTCCCAGACCGTCGCGTCGCCGCCGATGCGGTCGAGGACGCGCGGTGAGAGCACGAAATAGCCGCCGTTGATCCGCCCGCCTTCGCCCGCCGGCTTTTCGGCAAAGGCGGAGATCCGGTCGCGCGTGACCGTCAGCACCCCGAAGCGTCCGGGAGGCTGCGCTGCGGTCACCGTGGCGAGCAGTCCGCAGCGGCGGTGAAATGCGATCAAGTCGCCGACATTCACGTCGCTGAGGCCGTCACCGTACGTGAAACAGAAATCTTCTTCATCCTTCACATACGGCGCGACGCGCTTGAGGCGGCCGCCCGTGGCGGTGGCGTCGCCCGTCTCCACCAATGTCACCGACCACGGCTCCGCATGCGATTCGTGGACTTGCATGCGTCCGGACTTGATATCCAAGGTCACATCGGAACTGTGCAGCGCGTAGTTCGCGAAATATTCTTTTATGACGTAGCCGCGATATCCCAGACATATCACAAAATCATTGACGCCGTGCGCGGCATACGTCTTCATGATATGCCAGAGAACCGGATGACCGCCCACCTCTACCATCGGCTTCGGACGGACTTGCGTCTCCTCGCTGATGCGCGTGCCCAATCCGCCGGCCAGGATGACGGCTTTCATCGCGACGTGCTTTCCGCGCGCGGACGTGCGGCCCTCCCCGACGCGTTCGCGAGCGCGTCGCGCATCGCCGCGAGCGGCGCGGGCAAGCCTGTCCACCATTCGAACGAACGCGCCCCTTGATGCAGCAGCATGCCGAGTCCGTCAATGCGCGTTGCTCCGACGTTCGAAGGGACCGGCGATCGCGCGGCATGATAGTTCGCATCCGCTATCAGCGCATCGCCCGCGATGTGCGCGAGGATCTCATCCGGCACGTTCGCATCGCTCGGAAGCGCCGAGACGACGATCGACGCGAGGCCCGACGGTTGTGGTCCAACGAGGCGCGCGCGTTCGAGCGTCCGCGACCAGCACGCGACGATCGCTCCGGCGTCGGCGAGCGCGATGCCGATCGCGCGCGCTGCCGGCCCGGCGCCGAGCACGAGGACGCGGACGCCTCGCAATGTTCCGGGCCAGTTCTCCGCGAGCGAATCGAGCATGCCGGAGCCGTCCGTGTTGTGGCCCACGATGCGTTCCCCATCGAGGCGCGCGACGTTGACACCTCCGACGCGTTTGGCCTCCGGCGTGAGCTCGTCGACAAGAGGAAGCAGCGCTTCTTTGAGCGGTGTGGTCGCGTTGAATCCGGCCCATGCTTCGCGGCGGAAGCGGGAGATGAGCGCCGGCAAACCAGCGATATCCGTGCGCAGGGCGCTATACGTCGCGTTCCATTCGCTCGCAGCGAACGCAGCCGTCTGCATCGCGGGAGAGAGCGAATGGACGATGGGATCGCCGATGATCGCATATCGCGCGGGCGAACCGGCCGTCACGTGACGTGACCGCTGCGGCGCAATCTTTCGAGCAGCGGACGTTCGAGAAGTCGGATGACTTTGGTCGTCGGGAATTCCGCCGCACCCAAGGGCCTCACGAGCACCGCGCGCATGCCGACCAGCTTGCCGCCCAGGACGTCCGTGAAGATCTGATCGCCGACGACTGCCGCCTGTTTCGCCGTGACCCCGAGCGCGCGCAATGCGCCGCGAAAAGCCCACGGCGACGGTTTTAAGGCGCCGGCGATCGAGCTCACGCCGAAATCATCCGCGATCGCTCGCGCCGCCGATGAATAGTTGTTCGTCAAGAGGCACACTTTGATGCCGGCTTTTTGGACCGACCGCAACCAGGCGTCGCCGTCAGGCGTGACCTCGCGCGAGTTCCATGGCACAAGCGTGTTGTCGAGATCCACGACAAGACCACGGACGCCCCAGCGCTCGAACATCCCGATATCGACGTCTGCGAGCCGCTGCGCGAACGCATCGGGGGTGAGAAAGGCCATCAGGTTCAGCGCGGGCGACCTCGCAGCGGTTCTGCCCGCAAGTGATGGATCGTCTCCACGAAACGCGTCGTGCCGGAATGACTGTTCAAAATGATCGAGTGCGTTCGTGCGCCGTTTCCGGAGAAACGGACACCGCGGCACAAGTCACCGTCGGTGATGCCCGTCGCGACGAACGTCACTTCGTTCGTCTTCACAAGATCATCCATCGACAAAATGCGGTCGATCTCGCCGAAGCCCATTTCCTTCGCCCGCTTCACTTCGCCGTCGTTCCGGAATTTCAGACGGCCCATGAACCCGCCTCCCAGGCATTTCAGCGCCGCGGCCGCGAGCACGCCTTCCGGCGCGCCGCCCGTGCCCATCGAGACGTGGATGCCGGTGCTGTCGATCGCGGTTGCGATCGCGGCGTCGACGTCGCCGTCGGAGATCAGCTTGATGCGAGCGCCGGCCGATCGCACTTCCTCGATCAGCTCCTTGTGGCGCGGCCTATCCAAGATGACCACCGTGACGTCCGTGATGGGCCGTTCGATCGCGTTAGCGACGAGTTGAAGATTTTCTTTGACCGACGCATCGAGGTGCACGTATTGCGCCGCCCTCGGACCAACGGCAAGCTTATCCATGTAGGTGTCCGGCGCGTTCAAAAGACCGCCCTTGCTCGTGACCGCGAGCACCGCGATCGAGTTAGGCAGGCCGTTCGCGACGAGATTCGTGCCCTCTACAGGGTCGACGGCGATGTCGACCTCCATACCTCCCCGGCCGAGTTGCTCGCCGATGTAGAGCATGGGCGCTTCGTCGCGCTCGCCCTCGCCGATGACGATCCTACCCGAGATGTCCATCTCGTTGAGCACGAACCGCATCTTTTCGACGGCTGCGCCGTCCGCAAGATTTCGCTCGCCCTTGCCCATCCAACGCGAAGCCGCGAGCGCGGCGGCTTCGGTGACCTTGACGAAATCCAGCGTATCCATGTTATGTCGACTCCTGCACGGTGAGGTTCAAGAATTGAGATCTGCCCATCGCGCGACGACGTCCGTCACGGTCTGGGCCGCTCCGCTCCGCTGCACTGCAAGGCTGCGATTCGGCGTCGGCGTTCCGGCGGCCGTGCGTTCATCCGTCGACCACGACCCGCGCGTATAGCGATATTCGATCTGCGTGCCGGGCGCGAGTTGCATGACGACCGTGAAACGCCCGCCGCTCAGCGGCGTCATGCGCACGCCGTTCGGCGTCCACGAGCTCGCGTTGGTGGCAAGATAGACCGTGTCGCCCGGCGGCGTGTTGGGCGGGACCGCGACGATGAACGTCACGGCGACCGATGCCGCTTGAGATGGTATGCCGCGGAACGGCGTGCGAGACGCCACCACGTCGAAAGCCGAACCCGACGTCGAGTCCGTGCGCATGAGCACGTAGATGCCGGTATGCAGCGAGGCGATCGCAGCGGTCGCGCTGCCGACCAGCTTGTATGCGTTGCCGTCGGCGCAGACGAGGTATCCGTTTTGGGCGGCGATCACTTGTGTCGTGACGGTCGCGAAGCGCGCGAGGATGGACGTCACCACGCCGCTTGCGTTGAGCGAGAGGTCGACGGGTTCGCCGGGCATGAGTTTGGAGAGGGTTGCGGCCTGCGGCTCGGACCCGGCCTCCGCTTCCGTCACGGCCGCATCGGCGGCGACGCGCACCGCGCGCAGCGAGCCATCGCGTTCGATGGTCAGGAGCGTACCGTTCGAATCCGCGCCAAGGCTCACGAAGATGCCGGACAGCGCGGTTTGACTCGTCGCGTCGGTCGCCGCAGCCGTCGCAGAGATGCACATCGTGAAAGCGGCCACGGCGATGATGCTCGTCGCAACGCGGCGTGACATGTCCCGCCTATTGCCCAACTCATGACAAATCCCTCGGCGGAGCATGCATCCGGCTGAGACGTTCGCGCGTGGAGGGCCGTACTGCGGAACCGCGAAAAGCGCGTGCCGTGGATGCCGCTCAAGCCGAACCGGCGCGCCAGCCGCTCGCGGAGCCGCTCGGCAGCCACTCGCTGCCCGCGGGCTTGCGTCATCGCATCCGCGTCGCCGTCGTCGGCGGCGCCGGAGCATCGGCCGGTTTCTTCGGCTGGTACGTCGCTGCGACCCACGGCATCGTCGGATCCGAAGCATACTTTCCACTTGCAGCGGCGATGCTCGTCGCAGCCGCCGCGACGATCGCGGTCTGGCGGCTGTACGCCGGTTTCGCGGCGAAGCGGATCGGCATCGGCGAACCGACGATGCTTCGCGCCGACGCGTATTCGTTTCTCTCCTTTTACGCGCTCTGGGCGTACGTCGTCAGCGATCAGAATACGATCTCATCTGCGACCGGCGTCCTCGCCGCCGTTGTGCTGCTCTGGATCGCCGTCAAAGTCGGCGTCCTCGCTCGATTTTCGTTGACGGTGCGCGCCGTCGCCGCCGTCTTCATCGCGACGCGCGTGCCGATCATCATCGTCGCGATGCTCGGCGCCATCGTCATCGGTCAGCGCGCGGGCCAGCATTGGAGCCCGCAACATGGGCTGCTCGATGTCCTCGGCCGATGGGATGCACAGCACTATCTCGCGATCGCCACCGTCGGCTATCACGGGAAAGATATGGCGTTTTTCCCTCTCTACCCGTTTCTTATAAGCCGCTTGGGCGCCTTGATCGGCGACCACTTCATCGCCGGTCTGCTCATCTCGAACATCGCGTTCTTCGTGGCGCTGGCCTATCTTTTCGCGTTGACCAAACTGGAATTCGGCGACCATGAGACCGCATTCCACGCCATCTTTTACATCGCGATCTTTCCGACCGCGATCTTTTTCTCCGTCGTATACACCGAATCGCTGTTCCTCGCGCTGACGGTCGCATCGGTCTACTACGCGCGGCGGGGCAACTTCATCACAGCGGGAGTCGTGGGAGCGCTGGCGTCGCTCACACGCGTGGAAGGCGTGCTGCTCGTCCTGCCGCTGGCATACGAAGTGTGGCGCCAATGGCACGAGCGCAGAGGCACGACGCTTGCTCGGGGCGCGATCGGCCTCGCGCTGATACCGGCCGGCCTCGTCGTCTATATGGCGTATCTCTACGCCTTGGTCGGTGACCCGCTCTACTTCCAAAAGGTGCAGGCCAGCTGGAACCGGCACCTCGCCCCCCCGTGGGTCAGCATCAGCAACACGCTGCAGGAGCTGAGCCGGACGCCGATCGCGTCGAGCGGCGCCATCAATCACCTCTTGGAACTCGCGTTCACGCTTTCGTTTCTGGCGCTCCTCGTCGTGGCGTTCCGCTCGCTGCGTCCGACGTATGCGCTCTATTTCGCTGCTTCGCTTCTCGTGCCGATGTCCACAGCGAGCCTCATGAGCATGCCCCGCTTCGACCTCGTCGTGTTCCCCGCGTTCATGCTCTTGGCGCTGTGGGGCAGGCGTCCGGTCGTGAATTCCGCGATCGTCTCGCTGTCGCTCACGCTGCTTGGCGTCTTCACGGTCTTTTTCGCCGACTGGTATTGGCTCGCGTGACGCGCTCTGTGGCCATAAAACCGCGGCGAGGCGTTCGTCAGTTCTTCAAGTTCGGCGTGGTCGGCGCATCCGGCGCAGCGGTGAGTTTCGTCGTCTTTCACGCCCTGAATCATTACGGGATCATCAAGACGGTGGCGTTCGCGATCGGATTCCTACTGGGCGGCGTCAACAACTATTGGTGGAACCGCCACTGGACGTTTCGAAGCCGAGGTCATGCGGGCAAGGAGCTAGCGCAGTTCCTGGCGGTCTCCGCGCTCGCGCTTGCGGTGAGCGAACCCATCCTCATCGTCTTGGATCGCGCGCTTCCGGCAACGCTTGCTCACCGTCCTTCGTTCGTCTGGTTCGGAGCGACGCTGGCCGGCATGGCGATAAATTTCTTCGTCAATAAATATTGGACGTTTCGTCACACGCATCTCACCGAGGGCCGTGCGGACTCGTGACTGACGCCGTCCGGCGGCGGCTGCCGCTGCTCGGCGTTCTCGTGCTCGCGGCCGCGCTGCGGCTATACGGCTTGCACAACCCGATCTTGGACCACCCCGGATGGAGGCAAGGCGACGAAGCAGCGATCGCGCGCAACTTCGCTCAACTCGAGAACGACATCGGCAGGCCCCAGACAGATTACGACGGACCTCCGCCGAATTACGTGGAGCTCGAACTCCAAATCGTGCCCTATCTCGCCGCGCAGGCATATCGCGCTTTTGGCGTCCACGAGATCTTCGCGCGGCTCATCGTCATAGCGTTCAGCCTCGGCACGGTCGTGCTCTTGTATCTCTTCGGCCGTGACGTTTTCTCGCGGCGCGCCGGGCTGGTCGCCGCCCTTGCGTTTGCGGTCGCGCCGGGCGCCGTGTATTACGGCAGGACGTTCACGCCGGACACGGTCATGCTGTTCTTCATGACGGGCACGCTCTATTGGTGGTGGCGTTTTTGCGATCGCCGCGACCGTGCCGATTTCGCATGGGCCGTGATCTTCGGCGCGTTCGCGTGGCTTGCCAAACCGGTCGCGCTCATAGCGTTTGTTCCGATCGTCGCGCTGGAAGTGTCGCGCCGCTCTTGGCGGGGAATGCTACAAGACGGCTATCTCTATGCGTATGCCGTGCTCACGCTTATCCCCAGCTTCTTCTACTTCCGTCACGTGCACGACATCGCAGAGTGGCACTGGGCATCCGGCATCACGCAACTCCATGTCCTGCCTGCGCTGCGCACCGCTCTGACGTCTGCGCACGGCCTGCTCGGCGCCTTGCAAGGCATGCTCGCGCTCTTGCGCATGCTTGCGTCGACCGTCCTCGGGCCCGTGCTCTTCGCGACCGCAGTTTTCTCTTGGTTCGCTCTCCCGCGCGATGAGCGAGAGCGCGATCGTTTATGGTTCTTCGGCGGATGGCTCGCCGCGTTCGCCGCGTATGCCTTCACCGTCGTGAACGTCGAACGCGTCGACTACTATCTATTTCCTATACTGCCGCTCGCCGCGCTCATCACGGGCGGCGCGCTCGATAGTTTCGCCGGCTTACGCGCGCTGCGTGCGGACGTGCCCACGCTCGCCGCGCTCGGCGCCGCGCTGTTCGTGGTCGTCTACGCGAACATGCTCGAGATCCACGCTTACTACACGTGGAGCCGCCCGGTGTATTCGGCAGCAAGCGAACTCGACCGCGTGCTCCCCGAAGGGGCCCTCGTGGTCATGGGTCACTACGATCCGTCCGTGCTCTACGTCATAGGACGCAAGGGCTGGGAGGAAGATCCGCTGCTGTGGACCGTGCACGACATGCAGAGCGCTCAACGGAAGGGCGCGGCCTACTTCATCGCCGTCGAACTTCCGCGCCTGCGCGCGAACAAAGCGTTGTACGCATATCTGCAGCGCTTCGCACGCGTGCCGGTTTCATCGGGTTGGCGTGTGTACGACCTGCGGCGGCGGGCGCCGTCAGGGGATGGGTAGCAGTTCCGGCGCTTGTGTCTGCGCGGCTTCCCTGCGGTTCTCCGCGCCCGACTGCACGAGCGCGCGATAACTGACCAACCGTTGGGTCGAGCGGCGCGCTTCGAACTCGAGGTTGTACGAATCGACGATCGCTTTCGTGAGATGCCCCGTGTCGTAGTCGGCGCGAAACGTCTTCAGCTCTTTCGCTATCTGCTTGTTCGCGGAGACGATCGTCTTCAGACCATCGGTTATCGAAGTGCCCATCGTCTCATAGAGCGGATAGTTCGCCAAGACGACCTCACGGCGGATCTTCGCCTGCTCGATCTGCGTCGCAAGAGCCTGCGCGACCGAATCTGACGGCGCGTATGCAAGCGCTTGCGTGATATCCGCGCCGGCGGCATCGAGCTTACTGTCGGTGAACTCGGCTTTGGCGCGCAGCGATAATGCCGTGGCGAGTCCCGCCCGAGCCCGCACGTTCTTGGAATCGAGCCGCAGCGCCAATTCGTATTCACCGAGCGCTTCGGCGACGTTCCCCGATTTCAGCGCGGCATCGCCTTGCGACGTGCGCAGGTCCACCATCCAGCGGGAAGCGCCTCCGCATCCTCCGGCGGCCAGCGCCATCGCAAGGACGAAGGCGGCTGCGAGCGGTCTAGCGGTGGTGGATGCCATGGTCATAGAGGAATCTTGCGACATGCGCGATCACTCCCGCTGCCGGCACGAGCAGCACTTGCGACAAGAGCGTGCCGACGATGCCGGTCAGCACGAGATACAGCAACATTGCTTTCACATCCGCTTCCGGACGTTGTTCGAGCGCCGTCTGGTCCGTGATGAGCGCGGCGGCCGGATCGACGATGAGCGTCAGCGTGATTGTCGCGACGCCCGTGATCAGACCGGAGAGCGCGATGCAGGTAGCGGTCACTTCGGGCGCCAGCACGCTCGCATACAGACTCGAGAGCGGTCCGGCGACCCAGAACGCGGTGACGACGACGTTCCAGATGAGAAACGATTTCGGCAACGCCTTTGCCTGGTAGCGCAGCGTCGCGGCCGTCGGAATCCGGAATTCCGAGAAGACCCACGTGAAGACGGACGGAGATGCGAGCCGCCCGAGCGCGGCGATGAGCGATCCTGAGCGTTCGAACGATCCGATCCCGCGCGCGAGAATGCGAGCTGACCACGGGATGAGCGCGCCGCCTATCGCAGCGCCGAAGGTGGCCGCGATCATGACGAGGCGAAGGCTTGCGTCGAAGCCGGTGACGTCGTGCGTGCTTCGCGCATGATCGGTGAGCGACGAAAGCAGCGGCGCGTAAAAGAGGTTGAGCAGCCTGCCGGTCGTGGCGAACAGGTTGAAGAGCGTCAAGCCGGTCGCGACGCGCTTCGTCCGCACGCCGGCGAGACGCGCCGCGCCCGATGCCATCTGCAGGGCCTGGGCGAACATGTACAGGACAGCGGCGACGATCAGGTAGAGGTCGGGGAAATGGCGGAATACGTCCACAGCCGCGCCTTATGCTGACTGGGCTAACGCGTCGCCGTCAAACGCCTCGTCAACCGGACCGACCACCGTCATCGCGAAACTTCCGGATGCGAACATCGACGCGGCCAGCGCATCGACCTCCGGCTTCGTCACCGCGTCGATACGCTCGGCGACTTCGGCCGCCGGCACGTTGCGGCCGACATTGAATTCCGTGCGCCCCAATCGCAGCATGCGCGTGCTCGTGCTCTCAAGGGAAAGCAGCATGCCGCCCTTGAGGTGTTCTTTCGCGCGTGCCACTTCGAGATCGCTGACGCCCGCGGCGGCCATGTGCGCGAGCTCCGAGCGGATCAGACGGACGACTTCTGCCGCGTTTTGCGGCCGCGCCGCGGCGGCCACCGCAAACGTTCCCCCGGGCCGATACGCGTTGTGCATCGAGTACACGCTGTAGACGAGGCCGCGCTTCTCGCGGATCTCCTGGAAGAGCCGCGAGGCCATGCCGCCCCCGAGTATCGCGTCGAGGACCGAGACGATGTACCGCCGCTCGTCGGAGACAGCCATACCTTCGACCCCGATGAGGATATACGTCTGCTCGCAGTCCTTGCGCTGGACCACGCGAACCGGATAGAACTCGGGCCGCGCGACGTCTGCGGGCGATAACCCGCCGCGCATCTGGCCGAGCAGACGTTCTGTCTGCGTGACGAATTCGTCGTGATCGACGTTGCCCGCCGCCGTGAGCACCACCGCCGCGGGTGAATAGTGGGCGCTCATGTACGAACGGATGAGCTCGGGCGTCAATCCCGACACGGTGGATGCATAGCCGATGATCGGCTCCCCGAGAGGGCTGCCTGACCAGGCGGATTTCAAGAACAGATCTTGGTTTATCTCGTCGGGCGAATCGTCGTACATGCGGATCTCTTCAAGCACGACCTGCTGTTCTTTGCGCAGTTCCACCGGATCGAAGTTCGAGTGCAAAAACATATCCGCGAGCACCTCTAGCGCAAGCGGGCCATGCTCATCGACGACACGCGCATGATAGCACGTCGCTTCTTTGTCGGTGAAGGCATTGAGATTTCCCCCGATCGAATCCATCAGCTCGGCGATCTCGCGCGCGCTGCGTGTCGGGGTGCCCTTGAACAGCATGTGCTCGATGACGTGGGAGATGCCGCGCTGGCCGGACTCCTCGTGCGCCGATCCGATGCCGACCCACAGACCGAGACTTATGCTGCGCACGTGCGCGATGCGCTCCGTGATGACCCGGATGCCGTTGCGCAGCGTCGATTTGCGATAGGTATCGTTCAGTTCCGCCATGCTCGATTTCGTCGATTCAGATCTGCGGCCCAGGCCGCATCGATGTATGCTCGCTCCGGCGCACGCCCGCGGATCACCGCGATCGAGAATACCGTGCGATCGGTAGGTACGGCCAGGTCACCGGCGACCGTCGCCCCGGCCGGCACAGGTTGCGGCACGACCGCCCACACGTCAACTTCGCCGACGCTCGGCGCGGCGGCAAGCGCCGCCGCCGCCATGTCGCGTGCGTCCGCCTCAAATCCGTCGGGCGTCACGGGCGCATGCAGCCCGCGGCCGGATAACATGATGCCGGCGACGGTCGCCGGCGGCACGTTCAAAACGCGGACCTTCTCGATCGGCTCGGAATACGAGTTCTGCAGGAGCCGGACGCCGATGAGTTCGGCTATGGGAGCATCGTTCCCCTCGGCGCGTTCGCGCGCGATCGAGACGAGCGCAGCTTGGCTCGGTGCTGCGGGTCCGGCGAACGCGCCCGCCCCGAGGACCGTGCGGAACAGCGCGACGCCGGCGCCGTGCAGCACCCGGTATCTCGGTAAGGCGAAGAGGTCGGTCATCGCTCGCGGTCCGATTCTGCCAGGTTCGGTCGTGAACGCGGCGCCGATCCCGGCGCGCGCGAGCGTTGCTTCGACGCGCGAGTCCCAGCGGCCGGCGGGGTACGCAAAATCGCTCACCGGTGCTTTTGTCCACGATTGCAGAGCGGCGATCGAATCGTCGATCTCGGCGGCGCGCGCCGTCGCGGAGAGCAGGGTCAAGTCGGAGTGATGGACGGTGTGCGCGCCGAGCTCCATGCCCTGTTCGTTCAGGCTGCGCACTTGCGCGACCGAAACGTGGCCGGCCGTTCCGACCAGACCGGTCGAGATGAAGAACGTGCCAACTGCGCCGTCTGCGACGAGCAGCGGGGCCGCGATCGTCGAAGCATCGGCGTAGCCGTCATCGAAGGTCAAGGCGACTTCGCACGGAGCGAGCTCGCCGTCGCGCGCATCGCGGACCAACTGAGCGGCGCGCACGAGCGTGCAACCACGCCGGCGCAGCCACAAGAGCTGTTGCGCGAATTCTTGCGGAGAGACCGTCAGCGCGCGAGCGTATCGACCGGGGGGCGAGTCAGGCGCCACGTGGTGGTACATGAACACCGCCGCGACCGCCGCAACAACGATCCGCATCGGCCCGCCGCGTCAGTACGAACGCGCGAAAAACGCGCGGACGGGCGCAGGACATCCGCAGTACGCGCAGAGCGCCCCAGGATCCGCGGGGCCCGAGATGACGCGCGACACGGCGCTGGTCTCCGCTTTGATGGAAAGCTCGCACTCGGTGCGCGCGCACCACGCAGCTGAGACGAAGCCTGTCTGCGCGACGAGCCCGTCGACGAACGACTTCCGGTCGTGCGCGACCACGGTCCGGCGATTCCGCTCGTCGAGCGCGCGCGCGTGCAGCGACCGTTGGATATCGGCGAGGATCTCGACGACGCGCGCCGCGAGCTGTTCGCGCGGCACGGCGATTTTTTCAAGCGTATCGCGGCGCGCGAGCGTCACCTGCCCCGCCGCGATATCGCGGGGGCCGATCTCAGCGCGCAGAGGCACGCCGCGCATTTCCCACTCGTTGAACTTCCAGGGCGCGGTCTGTTCCTGCCGGTCGTCCACATGCGTTCGCGCGACGCCTTGGAGCAATGCTTCGATTTCGCGAGCGGCGATCGCGACGGAATCGTCCCCTTTCTTCGGAATAGGGACGACGACGACTTGGTGCGGCGCGATGGCAGGCGGCAGGACGAGGCCGCGATCGTCGCCATGCACCATGATGACGCCGCCCAAAATCCGCCACGAGACGCCCCACGATGTGGTCCACGCGTGCTTGATCTGTTCGTCCACATCCGTGAACTTGATATCGTAGGCTTTTGCGAAGTGCTGGCCGAGCTCGTGCGACGTGCCGGCTTGTAGCGCTTTGCCGTCGGGCATGAGCGCCTCGATGGCGAATGTCGCGGCCGCGCCAGCGAATTTTTCGTGGTCGCTCTTCTGACCGGTGATCACCGGCAGACAGAGGACGTCCTCCGCCACGGACCGGTAGATCTCGAGCATGCGCTGCACTTCTTCTGCCGCTTCGGCCTGCGTCGCGTGCGCCGTGTGCCCTTCTTGCCACAGAAATTCCAGCGTTCTCAAAAACGGGCGGGTGGCTTTCTCCCAACGCACGACGTTCGCCCACTGATTGATCAAGATCGGCAGGTCGCGATGCGACTGGATCCAGCGTGCGTACATCATGCCGATGATGACTTCGGACGTCGGCCGGATCGCGAGCCGTTCCGTGAGTTTTTCGCCCCCGCCCTCGGTCACCCAGGCGACCTCCGGCGCAAAACCCTCCACGTGCTCGGCTTCGCGCGCAAGCAAGCTCTCGGGTATGAAGAGCGGGAAATACGCGTTCTGATGGCCGCTGGCTTTGAAGCGGCGATCGAATTCCTCGCGGATCAGATCCCATATCGCGAAGCCGTACGGGCGGAGCACGATGCAGCCGCGCACGGGCGCATAGTCCACGAGCTGCGCGCGCAAACAGACCTGCGTGTACCAGTCCGAAAGATCCGCGCCTTTCGGTGGAATGCTCTTCATCTCTCGCTTGGCCGCATCATCGCGCATGCGGTTCAATTCCGGCGGCCAGTGCAAAACCCTTGGTCACGTGTGGAAGAACGCGATGCGCACAGATTCGCCCGGCACGTCGCGCGGGAAATACCATTGTCCGCCGAGCTGATACGTCGCGGCCAAGAAGTGTGCGATGCGCAATCGCGGATCCACCTGATACGGTTGATACTCGATATACCAGATGCGCGCATGGCCGCGCAACGCTTCGATGGTGGACTGCACATCGTCAGGCGAGAGAAGGCCGCCGTACGTCCTGCCCGCCAGCAGGTCTGTGCGGTCGATGACGCGGATCGGCGTGCCGCGGACGAAGACAAAGACGTCTTGCGGAGCCGCACTTGACCGGAGCACGCGCTCCACGGCCGGCCAGTCCGCGGTGTAGTTCGACGGAATGGCGGCGTATGCGATTGCTTGCGCCGCGAGCGCCGCGCCGGCTGCCGCAAGCGCGATGCGTGCCGCAAAGCGACGGGAATGCAAAGCCTCGGCAACTGCCACGCCGAGCCACGCGCACAACGCGTACGCGGCGACGAGGTAGTAGCGGTCCATATACAACGCCTTGTGCGTTGCGATCGCCGCGGCGACCGTCAACGCCGCAGGCAACGCGAGGTACGGAAGCATTGTCGAGCCGGCCCGCCGCAATGTTGCCACAAACGCCCAGATCGCGGCGAGCCAGACCAGCGCTGACAACGCCATCAGTACCGGCCCTTGTGCAAAGGGCGCGATCGTCGCCTGCGCGGCGAGGGCGGCGATGGATCCTGGAACGTCGTTCAACTCTTGCGCAAATGCGAGACCGCCGCGCGGGGACTGGTGGAGGAAGACCGGCAGTTGCGGCAGCCACGAACAGATCGCGACCATGGCGCCGATGAGCCCGCGAACGAGCGCGCCGCGCCGCGCGACGAGAAGAAAAGCCAGTTGGGCCGCGAGAAAGAAAAAGCCGAGGTAGAGCAGCCAGATGCTGATCGCGCTGCAGGCCGTCCATCCTATCCATGCGCAGCGCCGCGCAGTCGGCGAGACAGCGCCGCCCGACACCGCGATCGACAGCAGCACGAACGATGCCACAATAGCGGCGTCGAATGGAGCGTACATGCGGATCATGCCGTCGTAGTAGATAAGCGAAGGCATCAACGCGGCAGCGCCGCCTGCGGCGACGGCGGCGCCCGGCTCCATGTTCCAGACGAGAAGCAGACGCATGAGCAACCAGACGGAGAGCGTGCCGAGCAGCGCCATCGCGATCCGCACGACGACGTCCGGAGCATGGAGCGCGACGAACGGTTTGAGGAAGAACGTGAAACCGGGCGGATGGACATCCGCGTGATAGAGATAGGCTAGGGCATCGCTCGCCTTCTCGCCCGCGAGCTGCAGCGACAGTCCCTCATCCACATGGAGCGGTCGCGCGACCGCTTCGTAGATGCGCAAGGCCGCGGCCGCAATAAGGACCGCGGCCATGCCGCGACCGGCGGACCAGAACCTGCTCAACGATAGCCGGGATATCGCTCGGCGATAACTTTTTCTATCTCCTCGCGAAGGCCGCCTAAGAGTTCCGCCTCGGGCAATGAGCGCACTTTCACGCCGTCGCGATAGATGAGCCCCATCCCCTTACCGCCGGCGATGCCCACATCCGCCATGGATGCTTCACCCGGTCCGTTGACGGCGCAGCCCATGACTGCGACCTTTACCGGCGCGCGATATTCCGCCGTCACCTGTTCGACGAGTTCCGCGAGCTTGAGGATATCGACTTGCACGCGGCCACACGAAGGGCATGCGGTGATCTCCGGTCCGCGCTCGCGCAGGCCGAGCGATTTCAAAATCTCCCAGCAGACGGGAACCTCTTCGATCGGGTCTGCGGCAAGCGATACGCGGATTGTGTCGCCTATGCCCTCGGCCAGCAAGATACCAAGTCCCACGCTGCTCTTCACCGTTCCGGTGCGCAGCGTACCGGCTTCGGTGATGCCGAGATGGAGCGGATAGTCGCACTCGGCCGCGAGCATACGATAGGCGAGCACCGTCGAGCGCACGTCATGCGCCTTCAGCGATACGACGGTGTCGAAAAAATCGAGCTCCTCAAGGATGCGGATGTGCCGGCGCGCGGATTCTACCATGCCTGCCGGCGTGCGTCCGAGCGACTGGACGATGTCGGGCGCGAGCGAGCCCATGTTCACGCCGATGCGGATCGGCATGGACTGCGCCTTGGCCGCGCGCACGACCTCGCGGACCTTCTGCGCATCGCGGATGTTGCCAGGGTTCAGGCGCAGTTTATCCCAGCCGGCCTCGATGGCTGCCAGAGCAAAGCGGTGGTCGAAATGGATGTCGGCGACCAACGGTACGCTTGCGCCTTGTTTGATCTTCTTGCACGCTGCCGCGGCTTTCTGATCCGGCACGGAGATGCGGACGATCTCGCAGCCCGCCGCAGCCAGCCGCTCCACTTGGTCGAGCGTGGCGGCCCAATCATCGGTCTTGGTCGTGGTCATGGACTGCACGCTGATCGGCGCCCCGCCGCCGATCGCGATTCGTCCGACGTTCACGCGGCGCGCGGCGCGCCGAGGAGCAAGCGGAGGCTGCGCGTCGCGTTCGCGCACGCCGCTCCACTGCGGAACCTGATCGAGCGTCACAGGCCTCCCTTTCCGGAGACCCATTGTGCGATGTCGTGGTAGGTCACCACGATGAACAGCAGCATGATCACCGCGAAACCGGTGAGATGCACAAGGCCTTCTTTCTCAGGGTCGACCGGTCGTCCGCGCACGCCTTCCACGACGAGGAACGCTAAGCGGCCGCCATCGAGCGCCGGGATCGGCAAGAGATTGAACAAAGCGAGCACGACCGAAAGGTCGCCGGCGATCGTGAGCACGTAGATCGCGCCCGATTGCTCAGCCTGGATCACGATCCGTGCCACACCGACGGTGCCATGGATCGCGGACGAGTCGCGGCGCTGTATCGCGCTCACGATCGATGTCACCTCGAGGTTGACGAAATCGCCGACGTTCGTAAAACCGAAACCAAGCGCCGCGAGCGCAGATCCCTGAACGAAAGTTGTTCTCGGTATGAAGCCGAGGAGCCCAACCGTGGCGCCGTTGGGAAGCGTGCTCGATTCCGTCGTGATCCGATAGTGAAGGATCGCTTTACCGCGACGCACATCGACGGTCACCGGTTTGACGACTTCACGATGGATCGAATCGACGAGTTGGTCGCCGCTCTTCACGGGTTGACCGTTGAAGGCGACGATCTCGTCTCCCGCCAGCAGCCCGGCACGCGCTGCGGGCGCACCGGGAATCACCGAATCGATGATGTTGGTCCTGCCCGTCGGCACGCCGAACGTGAAGCCGATCAGCGCGTAGATCGCAACGGCGAGTATAAGGTTGAAAACCGGTCCCGCCAAAATGATGACGAACCGCTGCCAAAGCTTTTTGTGCTGAAAATTGCCGGGGTCGGCAGTCCCGTCGTCGGCGGTGTCCTCGCCTCGCATCTTGCAGTAGCCGCCTAACGGCAGCGCGTTAATGCTGTACGCGGTGCCGCCGCGGGTGACGGATGCGAGCCTTGGGCCGAAGCCGACCGCGAACTCCTCGACGTGAACCCCGAAGCGCTTCGCAAAGACGAAATGCCCGAATTCGTGGAATACGACGAGGACGGCAAGCATGAGGAGAAAGACCGCGACTTGCCAGATGACCGCGGGGTCGAAGGCGAGGAGCAGAGCGACGATAGCCGGACTTCCGATGACTTTTTCTTCCGTGCGCTAGTGCGCGGCTGCGAGTATTGCGGCGTGTGCGTGCGCGCGCGCCCAACGGTCCGCGTCCGCCACCGCCTCTTCGGAGACGATGTGGCTCTCGTGGGCCTCGAGCGCGCCGGCGACCAGCGCTGCGATGTCGGTGAGTTGGATTTTCCCCGCAAGATATGCCCGTCCTGCCTCTTCGTTCGCCGCCGAGAGCACGGCGGGATACGTACCGCCGCGCGCGAGGGCGTCATAGGCGAGGCGAAGGCAAGGGAACCGCGCGTCGTCGACGGGCTCGAATGCCAGCGTCGTCGCGCGACCTCCGAGTCCGATCGCGCGGCGCGTCGGTTCTGCGCCGGGCCCCGAGGGAAGACGCTGCGGGTACGCGAGCGCGAACCCGATCGGAACACGCATGTCGGGCGACGCCAACTGCGACTTGACGCTGCCATCGCGGAAGAGCACGAAGGCGTGTACGATGCTTTCGCGGTGGACGACGACTTCGATCTGTTTTCCCGAAAGGCCGAAGAGTCTGCTCGCTTCGATCACTTCGAGACCTTTGTTCATGAGCGTCGCGGAATCGATCGAGTTCTTCGCGCCCATGACCCACGTCGGGTGGCGCATGGCTTGCGCCGGAGACGCGTGCCGCATCTCGTCGAACGAGCAGTCCCAAAAAGGACCGCCGCTCGCCGTGAGGACAACGCTCGCGACGTCATCAGACCGTTCACCCTGCAGACACTGAAAAACAGCGCTGTGTTCTGAGTCGACCGGCAGCACGCGCGCGCCCGCGCGCGCTGCATCCGCGATGAGGAGATCGCCGGCCGCGACGATGATCTCTTTGTTCGAAAGCGCGACGTCGATGCCGGCACGCGTCGCGGCGAAAACCGCGCGCCACGCCGCCATGCCGTCGGTCGCCGCGAGCAGCCGATCGGCGCCGCTTTCGATCGCGCACGCGCGTAAGCCGTCTGCACCCCAAACGATGCGCGGCTCGTAGTCGAGGGCTCCGGCCAAGCGCTCCACGTATTCGCGCTTTCCCACCGACAGGACGGCCGGGCGGAGCTTGTTCGCCTGGGAAGCCAAGACGTCGATGCTCGAGTTGGCGGCCAGCGCACACGCGCGGAACCGATCGCCGTGCGATGCGATGACCTCCAAAGCTTGACGGCCGATGGATCCGGTGGATCCCAGCACCGCGATCGAGCGCATGACTCTTCTTCTCTAGAGCCGCCCGGCCGCGCCGAGCACCGTGTACGCGATAAAGCCCGCGACGAGATAGGAGTCGAAGCGGTCGAGCACGCCGCCATGTCCGGGCATGATCTCACCGGAATCCTTGACGTGTGCGTTGCGTTTCAGCGCGGATTCCACGAGGTCCCCGACGACGGCCGCGCACGAGACCGCGAATCCGAACAACAGCCCAAGCCACCATGGCGCCGCGATCTGCGGTGCCTGAGCCAAGAGCGTCGCCGCGCCGGTCGCGACGAGGCACGCGGCGATCGCACCTTCCCACGTCTTACGCGGTGAGAGGTGCGGGGCGAGCGGAGTCCGTCCGATGCGCAGGCCGACGACCATTCCGACGATGTCCGTGAGCGCGACGACGACGATCGTCCAAATCGTGATCGCGATGCCATGCACGACGGAGCCGCTCTTGTCGAGCAGCAAGAAATATGAAAGCGGTTTTCCGAGGTAGAGCGCCGCGAACGCGGTCCGGCTCGAGCGCTCGAAAAATGTGGCTGTGCCGTGCCGGAAAGCCGAGAGCAACGAACCGAGGACGATAAAGCCGACGAGAGCGGATTCGAATCGCTGCAGTTGGCCGAGGAGCGGCAAGATGACGTAGGCGAGACTGCCGCAGAGCGAGACCGGAAGCGAGAAGTCGCCGCCGGCGCGGCGCGCCAGATTGCGAAGTTCGATTATGCCGAACGTGGCGATGATCGCGAGGATGAACGCGAGCGCGGGAGGATAGAACACCGAGCCGAGACCCGCGGCTGCGACGAGCGCGCCATTGAGCACGCGCCGCCCGCTCAAGGCCGCGCCAAAACCGGCTGCGGGGACGATTCCGGCGGCTGGCCCGGCGCTCACACCTCCATGATCTCCTTTTCCTTGCCTTGCACAAGCGCGTCCACGTCGCCGATATAGCGATCGGTCAGCTTCTGCACGTGGTCGTTCGCCCGGCGGAACTCGTCTTCGCTGACTTTCGCGTCCTTATGCATGGCCTTGAGGTGATCGTGGCCGTCGCGCCGGATATTTCGGATCGCGATGCGGCCCTCTTCTGCCCGTTTGTGGACGAGCTTCACGAGGTCTCTGCGCCGTTCTTCGTTGAGCGAGGGAATGCCCAGACGGACGACGTTGCCGTCGACATTCGGCGTGATGCCAAGGTCGGATTTCTCGATGGCTTTACGCACGTCGCCGATCAGCGACTTGTCGTGCGGCTGCACCAAGAGGCTTCGCGCGTCGGGGACGCTGATATTCGCGATGTGTTTGAGCGGCATCTCGCTGCCATACGCCTCGACCAGGATATGGTCGAGCAGCGCTGCGTTAGCGCGGCCCGTGCGGATCGACGTGAACTCGGCGCGCGCGTTCTCGACCGCCTTTTTCATGCGCTCTTCCAGGTCTTTATACAGTTGGGGCAACATCGGCTTGCGCCCTCCCGACGAACGTTCCGATCGGTTCGCCCCAGATGACGCGGCGGATGTTGCCGCTGCGCATGAGCTCGAAGACGACGATCGGCAGTGAGTTGTCCATGCACAACGTCAGCGCCGTGTTGTCCATGACCTCAAGGCCGAGCTTGAGCACCTCCAAGTAATCGAGCGTGCGGAAGCGCACGGCGGCGGGATCCTTTTTCGGGTCCGCGCTGTAGACGCCGTCGACCTGTGTGGCTTTGAGAATCGCTTCGGCGCCGATTTCGAGCGCGCGCAGCGCCGCAGTGGTGTCCGTGGTGAAATACGGATTGCCCGTGCCACCTGCGAAGATCACAACGCGGCCCTTCTCCAAGTGGCGGATCGCGCGCCGGCGGATGTACGGTTCGGCCACTTGGTGCATCGAGATCGCGGTCTGAACTCGCGTCGTGACGCCGCTGTTCTCGAGCGCGTCTTGCAGCGCCAAGCCGTTGATCACCGTCGCGAGCATTCCCATGTAATCGGCGGTCGACCGATCCATTTCCGAGCCGGCGGCGCGACCGCGCCAGATATTCCCGCCGCCGATCACGCAGGCGACCTGAACGCCGGCCTGCGCCACTTCCTTGATCTGATTCGCGATCAGATACAGCTTCTCGGCGTCGATCTGCTCGCCGCCCTTGGCCGCGAACGCTTCGCCACTGAGCTTCAGCAGGACGCGCCGGTAGATCGGTTTGTCCGGCGCTCCGTTCTCAGTCATCGTTAGTTATCGCCGATGTCAAAGCGGGCGAATCGCCGCAGGCGGATATTCTCGCCGAGCACGCCGACCGCGCTTCGGATGAGATCGGCGATCGTCTTGCTCTCATCGCGGACGTACGGCTGGTCGAGCAGGACGGACTCCTCGTAGTACTTTTCGATCTTCGAGCCGAGCTCTGCTTCCTTGGCCTGGCGGACGTCCGCAGGCACGTCCTCGCGCCGGACGTACAGCGGTCGCGCTGCACATATGTGCACCGCGATATCGTGTGCCAGGCGCTGGAATTGATCGTTCTTCGCGACGAAGTCGGTCTCGCACGCAAGCTCGACGAGTACGCCCATGCGGCCGCCTTGGTGGATGTAGTGCCCGATGATGCCCTCGCGGACTTCACGGTCGGCCTTTTTCTCGGCGAGCTGCTGGCCGCGCTTGAGCAGAAGTTCGGTGGCCTTCGCCATATCGCCGCCGGCTTCGGCGAGTGCCCGCCTGCAATCCATGATGGGCGCTGTGGTCGCCTCGCGCAACCGCTTGATCTCTTGCGCGCTCGGCGCGTAGTCAACTGTCATCGAACTGATTCTCGCTCCATCTCATCCTTGTAATACGGAGGGCAAGCGCTGCTTGCCCTCCTGGTGCGTCTTCAAGCCGTCGCGGGACTCGGCTCCGGCATAGCGGCCGGCGCGGGCGGAGCCGGCGGCGGTTGAGCGGCGGCCTCGCTGGATTCGCCGCCGGATTCCGCTTCCGTACGGCCCTCGATCACCGCGTCGGCGATCTTTCCGGCCATCAGCTTTACCGCTCTGATCGCGTCGTCGTTGCCCGGAATCGCGAAGTCGATCTCGTCGGGATCGCAGTTCGTGTCCACGACCGCGATGATCGGGATTTTGAGCTTGCGGGCCTCAAGCACCGCGATGCGCTCTTTGCGCGGATCGATGATGAACAGGGCGTCGGGCAGACGCGGCATATCCTTTATGCCGCCCAAGAAGCGCTCGAGGCGCTGCAGCTCGTCATCGAGGCGGCTGACCTCTTTTTTGGGCAGGACATCGAACGATCCGGTATCGCGCATCCGCTCGAGTTCCCGCAGGCGCGTGATGCGCTTCTGCATGGTCTGGAAATTTGTGAGCGTGCCGCCGAGCCAGCGCTGCGTGACGTAGTACATCCCGCAGCGATCGGCTTCTTCCTTGATCGCGTCTTGCGCTTGCTTTTTTGTGCCGACGAACAGAAATATCTTGTTGCGCCGCGACATCTCTTTGACGGCGGAATACACTTGGCGCATCTTCACCACCGTCTTCTGGAGATCGATGATGTAGATTCCGTTACGCTCTTGAAAGATGTACTTCGCCATCTTGGGATTCCAGCGGCGTGTCTGATGGCCGAAATGCACGCCGGCTTCAAGCAGCTGCTTCATGGAGATGACGGATGCGGAGGCAGACAAAAGAGACCTACTTTCCAACCGGACCTGGCGGACCGGCCACGTCATTACGTTTGCTAGGACCGGAAACGGCCCTAAGTTTGGCAGCGGCCGATAGCTTCGGCCTTTTGCCCACGGTAGTATAGCACAGCCGGTGGTCTGGCGCAAATCCACACGGCGAGGGGCGAGCCAAACGTCGCTTGAAAGTCTGCGCGATGTTCCGCGACGCCTTTGGGCTGCGAACCGACCCATTTCTCGATACCGCAGATCCTTCATTCTACTACGAGACGCTGGCCTGCGCGCATGGAAAGCGACGTCTTTCCGACTGCCTTTCTCTGGGGCAAGGGCTCGCCGTCGTCGTCGGTGCCATAGGCGCCGGCAAGACCGCGCTGCTCAACGCGGTACAGGACACGCTGCTCGCGTCGGACCGAAATATGGTGGCATCCATCCTCGATCCCTCGTTCGAAGATGAGTCGGCCTTGCTCGATGGCATCTGCGCTGCTTTTGGATTTCCCGCGACTGCCGCCACCGCGCGCGCTGCAAAGGATGAGTTGAAGCGTTCGCTCTTCGCGACATCGGCCGACCCGGAACGCCAAGCCGTCCTCTTCATCGACGAGGGGCAACTGCTCCAGCCGCCCGCTCTCGAATGTCTCCGCTCGCTGCTGAACTATCAATTAGATGACCGTAAACTTCTTTCAGTGGTCATCGCCGGTCAACCCGAACTCGCAGTCAATCTGCAAGCGCAGCTCAATCTGAGCGACAGGATCGCGCTGCTCTTGCACCTTCAGCCGCTCACGGAGAGTGACGCTGCAGCGCTCTTGCAGCATCGCCTGCGCAAGGCGGGTTATTCGCGACCGGACCCGCCCTTCGATCCGGATGCGGCGGCGTTGCTCTGGAGACTCTCCGGCGGATTGCCGCGACGATTGACGTATCTCGCGCGAGAAAGCATGGAAGATGCGGCGCAATCCGGCCGCGATCGCGTCGCGGTCCGCGACGTCGAGACCGCCGACGCTCGCTCTCTCGCGCGCATCGCCCCGGTGCCGGCGCCAAGCCTGGCGCACAGCCACGCCGAACATACACAGAGGTCGGCGCGTCCCTGGTGGGCCTTCTGGCAGAAAGCTTCATGAACTCCGACGACGCGAGGCTATCGGCCGATATGCTGCTCGTTCGAGCTCGCCGGAACCGGATGCAGGCGCGTTTACATACGACCGCGCGACCAGGCGAGAGAGCACCGGCTGCCCCCGAGGATCTCCTCGTCGCCGACGATGACGCGATCATTGACCCGGGATCGGAGGACACCGAAGCCGCCGAGCCTCTCGCCGAGAGGCAATCGCTGTCGCCCGGCTTCACCTTCTTGCGGCCGCTGGACGGGGTCAGCCTCGCGGGTGTCGCGTGGTCCGGCTCGATCGAGCACGCGGTTTTGCAAGACGCGATCGGTTGCGCGCCTGCCAATCGCGACGCACGCTACGCAATGCTGCTGCAAAGCATCCCGGATCGACCGCTCTCGGGCGCGCAGCGCGGAGAACCCGCGCTCTGCGTGACCATATCTCCCGCCGATCTCGCGTTCCTCGAGCGCGCGCTCGAGCGGGCCGACCGCGGCCAGCGCGAGCGCCTCGCGTGCGCAGCGTTGCTTCCGAACGCACTTTCGGATGCGCCTTCAGCCGCGACGGCGGCAGCGGCGCATTCGCTCGCGGACTATCGCTCGGTCGCATTGGTCGCAGCGTGGCGCGGCCTCACCGGGCTCGCGGTATCCGCCGAAAGCGCGCGCGAACTCGAAGCCTCTGCAGCGCGGCTGCTCTCGACGATGCGTGCGTTCCTCGGAGAAACCTAGGGTTTAAACGACCGTGGCGGGCTGCCTGATGCCGTCCAGTTTGACGACGTGTGATTCGCGTTCGCGAAGAACTTCCGAGCGGTGGACGGGTATGGAACGCGGCGCCGTGATACCCAATTTGACCTGATCGCCTCCGACGGCGACGATCGTGATCCGGATGTCATCCCCGATGACGATCTCTTGATTGAGCTTGCGGGTCAAAACAAGCATTGCGGCCACCGTACGAAGTCAGTGCCAAAAGGGGACTCTGCCGTTCCACCGGCGGCGAGGACCATCCTCCGGCGGGCGTTCCGGCTGCCGGAAAGGCTATTCGGCGGTGAGACCGGCCGCCAGCCGGCCGAGGAGCGCCTCGACGATTTCCGCGCTCGAGATGAAATATTTGCCTTTGCGGACCTTTGCGCGCAATTCGTGCACGACGATATCTCGTTCTTCAGGCATGAGATCCAGGAACTGACGCAGCGCTTCATCCCGCTTCGTCTTCGCGACCGGGGGACTCGCGGTTTTCGTCGTCTCTCCGATCGCGAGCCGGTCGCGCAAGTAGGCGTCGACGGCGGCTTTGACCTGGCGCGCGGATATCTTCATGTTCGTGATACCATCGGCCGCGTGTTGACGTTAGTGAAGGGAGGGCTCATCACACACGGCCAAGTCCGTCCCGATTCTCACTTTGGTTGGTCCATCGCGCCGTCGCATCGTATAACTGTTGTGAATCTGGTCACGATGCGCGCGCGACGCGCTCACACTGCACACGAGGTATACGATCACCGATGAGGACCCTGCTTTACACCGCCGCGATCGCCGCGCTGATCGCCGTCGGACAGCCGCTCACTGCAGCGGCAGACGTGCCGCTTGCCGTCGGCAAACCGGCGCCGCCGATCGCGCTGTTGTCGGTCGACGGCAAGTCGATCACGCTTGCGCAATTCAAAGGCCGGCCGCTCTACGTGAATTTTTTTGCCAGCTGGTGTCAGCCATGCAAGCTTGAGCTCCCGTTCATCGTCAAGCAATATCCGGCTTACAAATCCCGCGTCGCATTTCTCGGCATCGACGAGCTGGAGTCGCCCGCGCAAGTGAACGCTTTTGTGAAGCAGATCGGTCTGCCGTACCTGATCGGCCTCGATCCCGGCCCGGCCGGCAGCTCGTACGAGATACAGAGTCTCCCGAAAAGCATCTTCATCGATAAGCACGGGATTGTCCGCGCGATCTGGCGAGGCTACATAACGCCGACGATCTTCCGGCAGAACATGGACGTGATCGCCGGTTCCCCGTGAACCTGGCGCTCGTCGTATCTGAGTTCCTCGACCGGGCGCGCTCGCTCTACGGATCGGAGCTCGCGGTCACGTGCGGTCCGGTTCAACTGACGTACCGCCAGCTCGCCGAACGGGTCGACCGGCTTTCCGTCGGGCTCTTGGGACTCGGCGTCAAGCGCGGCGACGTCGTCGCGTATGTGTCGTTCAATTGTCACCGGCTGCTTGAGGGCTACTACGCCGTTCCGCAGCTCGGCGCCGTGCTACTGCCGATCAACATCCGGTTGACGACGCGCGAGATCGCATACATTCTTAGCGACGCCGGCGCGAGCACCGTGATCCTGGACAGGGCGCTGGCACCGCTCATCGCGCCCATCATCAGAGATCTGCCGGCGCTGCGCAGCGTCGTCCTCATGGGGGATGCCGCGGCCGATCCGTCGGTCGACGGCGTCGACTACGAATTGATGCTGTCGAGCGCGCGGACGTCGTTCGAGCGGCCCGAGCTCCACGAGTTGGACGTGGCAGAGCTCTTCTACACGAGCGGCACGACTGCGCAACCCAAAGGCGTCATGCTCACCCAGCGGCAGCTGTATCTGCACGCTCTGCACGCGCTGATGAGCATCCGCTGCGATGATATGACGGTGCTGCTGCACAGCATCCCGCTCTTTCACGTGAACGGTTGGGGCTCTCCCCACTTCATCACGCTTGTCGGCGGACGACACGTCATGCTCGCGCGATTCGATCCGGCCCAAGTCCTCGCGACGATCGAGCGCGAACGCGTGACGATGGTTTTTTTGGTGCCGACGATGGCGCATGCGCTTGCGGCCGATCCCTCGTGGCAGACGCGCGATCTTCGTTCGTTACAGCGCGTCATGCTCGGCGGCGCAGCAGCTTCGCCGAGTTTACTCCGCGTGCTCGATACGAGGCTTCCCGATTGCATCGTGACGTGCGGCTACGGTCTCTCCGAAACGTCGCCCGTTCTGAGCGTCGCGAACGTCAAGCGCGGCGGCGCGACGTCGGCCGATGAATCGCGCGATGTCCGCGGAACCGCCGGGTTGCCGATCCCCGGAGCGACGATCGAGGCGATGGACGACGATGGCGCGTTGTTGCCGCACGACGCCGTCAGCTGCGGCGAGATCGTGGTCCGGTCAAACTGGGTCATGGACGGCTACTGGCGTCAGCCTGAGGCTACCGCCGCTGCGATGGCGCACGGCTGGTTCCACACGGGCGACGTCGGCTCCATCGATCCCGACGGATACGTCCGAATCGTGGACCGCAAGAAAGACATCATCATCACCGGCGGCGAGAATGTTCCGTCCATCGAGATAGAAAAAGCCATCTACGAACACCCGGCCGTCGCCGAATGCGCGGTCATCGCTGCACCCGACGAACACTGGGGCGAAATCCCGCTCGCGATTGTCGTGCGCAAGCCGGGCGCCGGCGCAGGCGAATCGGAAATCATCGAGCACTGCCGGCGTATTCTCGCGAGCTTCAAGGTGCCGCGCCGAGTCGTGTTCGCGGACGCGCCGCTTCCGAAAGGGGGCACCGGCAAGATCCTCAAGCGCGAACTCCGCGACCGCTACCTTTAGCTATCGCCGAAACCTTGTCTGAAGGGGCCGACGCCAGTCGGCCCACGTTTCAAGCCGGCCCTTAGGCACGCGACGTGCTCAGCCGGAGAGGCGGCGGCGTAAGACGCGCTGCGGCAGCCAGACGACGAGGACTATCGCAACGGCCAGCCAGCCCACTTCTTCGAGCGTGCCGATCGTGGGCGTGCCGGCGATCAGGGAGCGGCACGCGATGACCGCGTGATAGAGCGGCGTGGCCCACGCGACATCCTGCGTCCAACGCGGTAACCTATCCAAAGGAAAGAACACCCCGGCGAACATCACGAGCGGCGTCACCAGCAGCGCGAAGTAATAGAAGAGATGTTCCGGCGTTTTGACGATGAACGCGACATAGAGTGCCGGAATCGCGAAGAGCACGCCGGTGAGCGCGAGCACCGGAAGACAGAGCAGCGCCAGCCACGAGTGCACGAGACCGAGCGCAGCGATCACGCCGAGAAAGATGGCGCCGTACAGCGTCGCGCGGAACGCCTGCCAGAGATACTCGCCGGCTGCGATCTCCTCCGGTTCGACCGGTGCGGTGACCATGGATTCATAGACGCCGTTCGTCGTCAGCCGCTCGTAGCCGCCCCACGCAGCGTCGAACGTAGCGGCGTTGACTGCGGTCAGCGCGAGCATGCCCGGACCGAGATACTGCAATAGAGACCCATGACCGCCGAAGCTGAAATACGCGCCGAAGCCGTAGCCGAAGGCAACGAAATACACGATCGGCTCAACGATGTTGATCGTGATGCTCGACCAGGCGAACGTCTTCCACGCGAGGAGATTGCGGCGGAACACCCGCCACGCATTCGGTCGAAAAAAGGCGCGCAACGGATTCAATCGCGCAGCTCCCGGCCCGTGATGTTCAAGAAGACGTCTTCCAGCGTGGCCGGTCTAGCGACATGCCGCTGCAGCTCGATACCGTGCGCCGTAAGCGCGCGCAGCAAGGCCCCGTTGTCGAGCGTGTAGAGATAATCGGTGGCGCCGAGCCGTTCGCGCCGGACGAGCAGGCCCCCGGCCGCCGCTGCAAGCGCGGCGCCGTCCGCGCCGCTGACCTCGAGCACATCGGGCGCGGCGTAGGCGGCGATGAGTTCCGCCGGCGTGCCTAAGGCGAAGATGCGGCCTTCGTCCATGATCGCGATGCGATCGCAAAGACGCGCTGCCTCGTCCATATAGTGTGTCGTGAGTACGATCGTGAGGCCGCTTCGCTTCAGCGCCGCTAGCGTTTCCCAGACGAGCAGGCGTGCCTGTGGGTCCAAGCCCGTCGTCGGCTCGTCGAGGATCAACAGTTCGGGATCGGTCACAAGCGCCTTGGCGATGACCAACCGCCGCTGCATCCCGCCGGACAGATCCCTCACCCGGTCGCGCGTACGCCCTGAGAGGTTGAGCAGCGCAAGAGCGTTCTCTGATTTTGCTTTGCATCGGGCCGCCGGGATATCGAAAAACGACGCATACGTCAGCAGGTTATCGAGAACGCTCAATTCCGGATCGAGCGCGTTCGCCTGCGTCACGACGCCGAGCCTGCGTCGAATCTCAGCTGAATGCGAAGCGGCGTCGAGGTCCACGACGCGCAACGTGCCGCTCGTGGCACCGATCCGGCAATAGACCATCTTCATCGTCGTGGTCTTGCCGGCACCGTTGACCCCGAGAAATCCGAAACACTCCTGCCGGCGGATGTCGAAGTCTATCCCGCGAACGGCGCGTACGGCGCCGTAATTTTTTGTGAGCCGCCGCGCTTCGACTATCGTTTCCGACATGACCGGCGCGGATTCGTCGCGCGGACGAAAGCAGCCTTGGCGGTCCGGCGCCGGAAGGAGTGGACACAAATGCCGGGCAAACGGGCTCGGCGAAATCTATGCGACGATAAGGATCCGTTCGTGATACGCCACCTCTTCCGGATGAACAAGCAACCGAAACTGCCGCCGGCGTGTCCAAGCCGCACGCCTCACGGAGGCTGTTGATGCGCGCACCGTGCAGCGCAAACGCGCACGAAGTACTCTCCCCTCCCGACAGGGCGCGTTACGTCGCAGAGCATCTTCCCCCGGATCTCTTCCGCAGCGTCGCCGGACCGGACCAAGCGGAGGTCGCCCAGACCGCTTGGCGCATCTCTCCGGAACCGTTCCCTCTCAAGCCATCCACGGTCGCGGCGTTCAAAATCCTTGGCGCCGATCTGCTCGCGTTTTATCGCGCTGTCAACAAACTGTATTATCGCAGCGTGCGCAGGACGGCCCCGCCGTTCATAGCCGAATATCTCGAGATGGGCAAGCCGGAGCACATCGTCCGGCTGCAGCGGCAAAACCGCTTCAAGAACGACATCCCCGGCGTGATCAGGCCCGACGTCATCCTCACCGATGACGGATTTATCGCGAGCGAATTGGACTCCGTACCCGGCGGTCTCGGCTTTGTCGGCGCGATGGGCGAGACGTACTGTCAGCTCGGCTTCGATCAGATCGGCGAGTTCGATGGAATCGTGCGCGGCTTCGTGCAAATGCTGAGCGCGCTGACGAACGGCAAAGAGAAACCGGTGGTCGCGATCACGATCTCGCGCGAATCGCATGACTATCGCGGCGAGATGGACTGGCTTGCGGGCGCGGTGACTCGCACCGGTCTAGCGGAGGCGGTCGCGGTCTCACCCGACGAGGTCATCTTCACCGAAGAGGCGCTGGTCGTGGACACGCCGGAGGGCCGGCGCAAAGTCGACGTCCTCTATCGGTTCTTCGAACTCTTCGATCTGCTCAACATTCCTAAACAAGAACTCATGCTTTATTCGGCGCGGCACAAACGCGTCGCATTCACCCCGCCGCCGAAGTCGTTCCTCGAGGAGAAACTGCTTTTCGCTCTGTTCCACAACCCTGCTCTCGAGACGCTCTGGCGCAAGGAGCTCGGGTCGGAGACGTTTGAGCGCCTGATAAAGATATTTCCGCAGACGTGGATACTCGATCCGCGCCCGCTGCCGCCGCAGGCCGCGATCGCCGGATTGAACACCGATGGCCGTCCGCTGCAGGCATGGAGCCAGCTGTACGGGTTATCCAAATCGGAGCGGCAGTTCGTCGTCAAGCCGTCGGGTTTCAGCGAACTCGCGTGGGGCAGCAGGGGCGTGCATGTCGCGAACGATCTCACGCACGACGAATGGATGGCCGTCATCGACGGCGGTCTCGCGATCTTCGAGCGCACACCGCACATCCTGCAGCGCTTCCACAAAGGCAAGCGCATTCAAGTTTCGTACCTGGACAACGTCACCGGCGGCGTCCGGCCGATGGATGGCCGCGTTCGGCTCTGTCCTTACTATTTCGTCGCGGGCGACGAAGCCGTGCTTTCCGGCGTCCTCGCCACGATCGCGCCGGCCGACAAGCGCCTCATTCATGGGATGAGCGACGCAGTCATGACGACGGCGCAAGTCTCCGACACCGGCTACTGATCAGACGATCGCGTCGAGCACGCGATCGATGTCGGCCGCGGTGTTGTACCCGTGCGGCGCAACGCGAACTCCCGATTCTCTCACGGTGACTTGAACGCGCGCGTCGTCAACGCGACGCTGCAGTTCGGCCACGCTACGGCCCCCGCGTCCGACCAACACGATGCCCGACCTCGTTCCCTGCGCGACGGAACTCAAGACATCGAGGCCAGCTCGGCCGCAACCCGCGATCAGCCGGTCCGTCAGCGCGAGCACGTGCGTTTCTATTTTTTCGAATCCGGCCTTGTCGAGCAGCCGCAGACTCTCGCCGAAAGCGATCAAGCCTGGGTAGTTGATCGTTCCCCCTTCGAATCGGGCGGCGCCGGTTGCGAATTCTTGCGCGTAGTCGAGGAAGTTCATCGGGTCTCGGACCGAGCGCCATGAAGCAGACGTGGGCCGGAGGCGATCGCAAAGATCGCGGCTCACAAAAACGACGCTCAAGCCCTGTGGCGAAAGCAGCCATTTCGCCACGCCGAAGTAGCACAGATCCGCTCCGCATGCGCGCACGTCCAAAGGAAGCTGTCCAAAGCCCTGGATCGCGTCGATCGCGAAGATGATGCCGCGTTCACGGCACCACGCTCCGAGCGCCGCAAGATCATGGCGATAGCCGTCGCCAAAGCTGACAAACGAAACGGCGACAAGACGCGTGCGCGGACTTGAGACGCGCTCGAGCGTCTCAACCGTCAGCCGCTCCTTCGGTGCGCGCAGGAGCTTCACACGCACGCCTTTGTCACGCAGGGAAAGCCATGGATAGGCGTTCGCGCCGAACTCATTGTCGGTCAACACGATCTCGTCGCCGGCCCGCCAGTCGATGCCGTTGGCGCCCAGGAGCGCGCCGTCCGACGTCGCGCGCATGAACGCGATCTCATCGCTTTCGGCATTGATCGCCGCGGCGACCGCAGCGCGAACGTCTTCCTTACGGGATTCGATATCGAGGATGCCGTTGCAACCATCGGCCATCTGAGCATCCATCGCGGCGACCATCGCGGCATGCGCGGGCCGCGGCAGCGGGCCCACCGCCGCATGGTTGCAATACGCCCAGCGCTCGCAGACAGGGAACAGCGCTTGGTCGAGCGGCGAAGTGCCGACCGTCACATTGTTTGCGATCGTCAACGTTTTGTGGTCTCCGTCACCGCGCCGCGCACGCGTTTCTGGGAACAATCGATTCGATGCGTTGAACAAGGGAGACCACCGTACCTTCGATGCTCCGACGACCTGCATTCACGTTGTGCGCGACGATCGCCGCGCTGACTTTGGCATGCATGCAATGCGCGCCGGCTTCGTCGATCCCGACGCTCGCGGATGGCGAGCACGTTCTCGTCGCAGTCGAGCCGCTGCTCGCATCCATGCAGATCGCATACTCCCTCAACGCCGGTCACTTGGTCGTGGGCGACCACGCGTACATCGGGCCCATGGTCATCGACGACGGGCTGCACTACGCGGAGTCGCGCGCCATCGCGAGTTTTCTCAACCTCTCCATCGTGTACGAAAACGGCGTGATGACGTTCGCGCCGCCCGCCCCGCGTTCCGGAGCCGGGAGCGCTGCTCCGCCCGACGACATGATGCGGGCACTGCGCGATCGGCTGCTCGGCCTGCTGAATGCGCATCGCGCGGCCGCCGGACTTCGTCCGCTCGCCTTCGACAGCACCGCCGGTTCTGCGGCAGAGATGCAGGCCGAAGATATGGAAAACGCAGGCATCATGCGTCACACGGACAGCATGGGGCGCAGCCCGTTTGAGCGCTTCAAGAGCTTCGGCGGTCGTGCGTCGCTCTACGGTGAGAATGTCGCCTATTACGGGCTCCAGCTCAGCGACGAGCAGAATCTGTGGACCGCGATCGATAAACTCGATGCGATGATGATGGCCGAACAGCCGCCCGACGACGGCCACCGCCGGGCCATCCTCAATCCCGCATTTCAGTCGGTTGGATTCGGCCTCGCTTCAGGATCGAACGGGATCTATCTCGCCGAGGATTTCTTCGCGCGCTAACGCGCTCCTAATGCAGCGCCCATCGCCACGACTGCCATTGCGGGATTATTCCGCGCGACGGCGCGTACTCTGAAAGACCGTCGGTCACCATGCCGACGCGATCTCTGAAATAAAGCGGCAGACCTGCCATGGCCTCCATGCGAACTCGTTGGATCTGGGCGTAGAGCACCTTGCGGCGGGCGCGATCGTTGAGCGCGAGGCCTTCTTCCTCCAGGGCGTCCAGATGCGGATCGCAATATCTGCTATCGTTGGCACCCGAGGGCGAAAAGTATGCGCAACCGTCATCGTTGAGCGCGCCCGGATCGTAGTTGACGCTAAAACTGTACGTCGCGAGGTCGAAGTTCGCGGTCCGCACCGGGCCGTTCAGATTGAAGATCAAATCGTACGGATAGTCTTTTATCGTCATGTCAGCGCCCACACGCCGCAGATCGGCTTGCACAAGAGCGGCGAGCTGCGCGCCCGCGCCGTCACCGGCGATCGCGACGAGCACCATGCTCAGTCGCGTGCCCGCGCGATACCGAAACCCATCCGGCGCCAAGCGCCAACCCGCTTGGTCAAGGAGCGCCGCAGCACGTGCGGGATCGTGCGGATAGCGCGGCACGTCCTTCGTATACCCCCAGCTCCAGTTCGGCAGCCATTCATCGGCCAGCGTGCCCGCATCGTGGACGACGTCGTGCAGTATACGCGAGCGATCCACAGCAAACGCGACGGCGCGCCGCACAAGAACATCGTCGAGCGGCGCACGGGACGTGTTCATATCAAGCACGCTGAGGCGGAGGCTCGGCGAGACCACCGGATGCATGCCGGTGACGGTCGCGAACTGCGGCAACCGTTGCGGTCCCGCATCGAAGTCGGCGTCGATCTCGCCTGCGCGAAATCCGACGAGTTCGTTCTCGGTCGACGGTCTGGAACTGAAGATGATCTGGCGCAGCGACGGCGCGCCGCGCCAGTAGTGCGGATTGGCGACAAGCGTGATCGGGCCACCGCGCACCCACGACTGCACGACAAACGGCCCGGTGCCGATCGGCTGGGCGCTATAGGGAGCGTCGTTCATCTCTTTCAAACCGGCGATCAAGTGGGCGGGCATCACGGCGATCGGCCCCTCTTGGATCGCGGCGAAGAACCGCGACACGAACGGCGCGTATGGTTTCGCGAGATGCACGATCACTGTGTGCGCATCCGGTGCGTCGATCGTCACGACCTGGGTATAGCCGTCGCGCTCTTGCACGTTGTTACGCGGATTCATCACCTGGCGCCAGGACGCGATGACGTCCGCAGACGTGAAGGGCGCTCCATCCGACCACGTGACGCCTCGCCTGAGGCGATACGTGATGCGCAAGCCGTCGCGGCTCACGCCGCCATTCTCGATACTGGGCACGCTTTCGCAGAGGACGGGAACGATATTTCCCTTATCGTCCAGCTGCACCAAGTATTCGAGCGTATAGCTCGCGAGTTGATAGACGAAATCTGCGCCGGAAAGCATGGGATTGAGCGTCGTCGGATCCGAGATGTCGCTGATGCGGAGCACGCCCGGCCGAGCGCGCGGCTGCGGCCCGATGCCGCTGGAAAGACGACCGCAACCTGCGAGGATCGACGCGGCCGCCGCACTCGTCGCAATCGCCATGACGATGTCATATCTGCGCACGATGGACGTCTGCCATTCCCTGCCGTCGCACGCAATTCTTGCGAGGCAGGGTCCGCCGTCTGCTTGACCCAACCTGTCGAGGTCAGCGATCATTTTGCGAAAGGGTCTTTTTCCATGCGGGAGATCAAGCGAGTCGGCGTGTGCGGCTGCGGCCTCATGGGGTCCGGCATCGCGCAAGTCGCGGCTATGGCCGGTCATGACGTCGTCATACTCGAAGCCGTTCAGACTGCGCTCGACAAGGGCGTCGCGGCCATCGGCGCTTCACTTGGCAAATTTGCAGAGAAGGGCAAGACGCCCGACGGCCAGCCGTTCGACGCGAGTCTTCGCGACGCAACGCTTGGCCGAATCAAGACGACGACGAGCGTCGCCGATCTTGCCTCTTGCGATCTCGTCATCGAGGCGATTGTCGAGAACATGGCGATAAAGCGGGAGCTCTTCGCCAAACTTGACTCGCTCCTGGCACCCGGTGCAATCATCTGCTCGAACACGTCGAGTCTCTGCGTGATCGAGATGGCGGCTGCGACCAAGCGTCCGGAGCTGGTCGCCGGTCTCCACTTCTTCAACCCGGTCCCCATCATGAAACTCGTCGAAGTCGTCAAGACGATCGTGACGAGCCAGGAGACGATCGACGCGCTGTATGCGTTCGCCAAGAAGTTAGGCAAGACGCCGGTGCTCGCGCAAGATACGCCGGGATTTATCGTCAATCGGCTCCTCGTGCCCTATCTGCTCTACGCCATCCGGGCGTACGAAGCCGGCCTCGCTTCTCGCGAAGACATCGACGAAGGCATGAAGCTCGGTTGCGGCTATCCCATGGGACCGCTGACGCTCCTCGACTTTGTCGGCTTGGACACGACGTATTTCATCGCCGAGATCATGTTCGATGAGTTCAAAGACCCGATGATGGCGCCGCCCCCGCTGCTCAAGCGCATGGTGCTCGCAGGACATCATGGCAGAAAGTCGGGCCGCGGCTTTTATGACTACTCAACAGCCACGAAGAAGTAAGCTTGCGTGAGTTTGGATCTGTTCGGCGGCGATTGGCTGAACGCGTGGCAAAGTGAACTCAATGCCAACGTGGCCTATAGGGACGCGGCCGCGCAGTGGGAATGGCCGCTGATCCTCTGCGCGTGCGGGGAAGACGGATCGCAAAAAGTCTGCGCGTTTCTCGATCTTTGGCGCGGCGAGTGCCGCGAGGCGCGACCGGCGATCGCTGCCGATGACGAGCGGGCACGGTTCATCATCAGCGGATCGTTCGCGGTCTGGAAGCAGGTCTTGGACGGTCACCTCGAAGTGGTCTCAGCGATCATGCTGCGCAGGCTCGCGCTCGACAAAGGCAGCGTCTCGAGTCTGCTCGGGTATATCGGAGCCGCGAAAGCGCTCGTGGTGACTGCCGCAGCTCTGGATACGGCCTATCCGGCCGGCACGTGAGGAGACAAGAGTGAACTACGAGACCATCCTTTTAGAGAAGAGCGCGGGCGTGGCGACGATCACGCTCAACCGGCCCAAGGCCCTTAACGCGCTCAACGAAGCCGTGCTTTCCGAACTCGTCACGGTGATCGACGAGTTGGAGGCCGATCCGAACATCCGAGCTGTCATCGTCACCGGCGCCGGCGACAAGGCGTTTGCGGCGGGTGCGGATATCGGAGAACTCAGCCGGCTTGAAGATCGAGCAGCGGCCTCCGCCAAGGCGCGCGCCGGACATCGTGTCACGGCGAAGATCGAGCATTCTCGTCTGCCGTTCATCATGGCGATCAACGGCTTTGCGCTCGGCGGCGGTCTCGAGCTTGCGATGGCCGGCGACATGCGCATCGCCGCCTCAAACGCGAAGCTGGGTCAGCCGGAAGTGAACTTGGGCATCATCGCCGGTTTCGGCGGTTCGCAACGGTTGCCGCGGCTGGTCGGTCAAGGCATGGCCTCTTATCTTCTGCTCACCGGCGAGATGATCACAGCCGACGAAGCCAAGCAGGCAAACCTCGTCGAGAAAGTCGTGGCGCCGGAAGCGCTTATGACGGAAGTCAAACGCATCGCGAGCGTCGTCGCCGCAAAGGCGCCTCTGGCGATCGACGCGACCAAGCGCGCGATCCATAAGGGAATGATGCTCGATCTTCACGATGCGCTGGACCTCGAAGCCGAAGAATTCGGGGCCATCGCGATCAGCGCCGATGCACGCGAAGGCACCGCCGCCTTCTTGGAAAAACGCGCTCCGCGCTTCACCGGATCCTAACATCGGGGATCGACTGTCGGCGTGGGCCGACGAACGTCGGCCCCTTCATTCAAAGCCTCATTCAGAGGCGGGCGACTTGGGTGCGCGCGAGCTGGACGAGCTGCTGCGACGCACTCGCGCCGTCCGCCCAGCCGAAGACTGCCCACGAGACGGCGGCGGTGACCGCGAGGGCCGCGAGCGGCGCGAGGCGCCCCATCCGCGAATTCGCCACGCGCGTACCCGAAACGAAGTCTCCGAGTCGCTGTCGCCGGCTTGTGACGGTCGCAAGAGCGAAGCCGATCGCGCAGAGATCGAGCGGCTTCACGATGTTGCGGATCAGTGCGCGGCCCATTCCAATCCGTCTGCCGTCCGTGCGCACCACGCCAAGGCCGACGAGACCTTTGCCGAGCGTCGCCCCGAACATCGCTTCCGCGATGACGCAATACAGTATGATGGCGGCACCGACCGCAGGCCAGAGCACGGCGTCCACGGTCCAGCCGGCGCCGCCCGCGCGGTCGTGTAGAGCGCTCAACGCGGCCAAAACGCCGAGCGCGATGAGAAAGCCTGCCCCGAAAATATCAAAGACCAGAGCGGTCGTGCGCCGCGCGATATAGACGCCGACGTCGCCGATCTCCGGCGTGGCCGGCGCAACCATGGGCGTGGCTGTTGACGTCGGCTTCGTCGCCGACGAAGCCGGGCGCGGTGCGGACTGCGATTGAGCCGGCGCCGCGGTATCCGGCCGGTCCATGACCGCACCGCAAGCCGTGCAGAACGCCGTGCGTTCGGGTTGCGCCGCGCCGCACTTCCGGCACGCCGGCATCAGAGCGCTTCGACGATGCCCGCGATGCCCTGGCCCCCGCCGATGCAAGCGCTCGCGACGCCAAAGCGCTGCTTGCGTCTCCGAAGTTCGTGCAGCAGCGAGTAGGTGATGCGGGCACCGCTCGCACCGAGGGGATGGCCGAGCGCTATCGCTCCGCCGTTAGGATTCAGCCGATCCATGTCGAGGTCCAACTCCTGGGCGCACGCCAAGACTTGCGGCGCGAACGCCTCGTTTATCTCTACCACGTCCAGCTGCCGTAGTTTCATCCCTGCGCGCTCGAGCGCTTGAGGAATCGCGAACGCCGGACCGATGCCCATGATGTCCGGGTCCACCCCGACGACGCCCCAGGCGATGAGCCGTCCGATCGGCGATAGGCCGTCGCGCGCGGCCTGGTCCGCTGTGGTCAACACCACCGCCGCGGCGCCGTCCGTTATTCCGCTTGCGTTGCCCGGTGTCACAACTCCGCCCTCGACGAAGCGGGCCGGAAGGCGCGCGAGCTGCTCCATCGTGACTTCGGGTCGAGGCCCTTCGTCGGCTGAAATGACGACCGGACCTTTACGCCCTGGAGTTTCGACCGGCACGATCTCTTCGGCGAAGAACCCGGTCTTGATCGCCGCGGCTGCTCCGGCTTGAGAACGCAGGCTGAACTCGTCGCTTGCGACCCGCGAGATCGAATACTTGCGCGCAAGGTTCTCTGCCGTGATCGCCATCGGCATGCCGTTGTATGAGTCCGTGAGGCCCTCCCAGAGCGTGTCTTCGAATTTCGTCTGCTGTCCGAGCGCCAGGCCGAAGCGCGCCCCGCGGACGACGTGCGGTGCTTGGCTCATGTTCTCCATGCCGCCGGCCAGCACGTACGCCGCTTCACCCAACAGCAATTGCTGCGCGCCCGTCACGATGGCTTGCAGGCCGGAGCCGCACAGGCGGTTCAGCGTCAGGGCCGACGCGTCGCGGCGGCAGCCTGCTTTCAGTCCGACGTGCCGCGCGCCGTAGATCGCGTCGACGCTGCTCTGGATGACATTGCCGAAGATGACCTGGTCGATGCGCGATGGATCGACTCTCGAACGCTCGAGCGCCCCTCGCGCCGCAGCGGCACCGAGATCGATCGCGGAGACGTCGCGCAGCGCTCCGCAGAAGTTGCCGAACGGCGTTCGCGCGCCGTTGACGATCACAATGTCGGGTCGGACTGATGAGGCCATGACGGTGCTTCCTTTTGGTGCGCTTGAATGGGTGGTGCGCGTTTACTCGCGCGCGATGGCGTCCGCTTCGATCTCGACGAGCAGCCGCGGATCGATCAGCCGCACGACTTGGACGAGGGTCGACGCGGGTTTGATATGCGCGAATGATTCGCCGTGCGCCCGCCCGACCTGCTCGGCAAATGCGATATCCGTCACGAAGATGCGCGTTCGCACCACATCCCGTATGCTCGCGCCCGCTTGCGCGAGAGCCGCTTCGATCTTCCCGAGCACGGCTTTAGCCTGCCGGTACGGGTCGCCGTCACCGATGACCTCGCCGCGCTCGTCTACTGCGGTCGTCCCGGCGACAAAAACCAGCGCACCCGCTCGCACTGCCCGCGAGTAGCCGACGGTCGCCTCCCAGGGTGCGCCCGACGAGATGAGCCGGCGATCGGCGCGTTCCGTCACGCCAATGAAGCGCAGACGAGATCGCCGATCTCGCTCGTCTTCAGGCCACTTGAGGCGTCGAGCGACGGTATACGCTTGCTCGACAAGAGGCTTGCGATCGTGTTCTCGATCGCGGCCGCCGCGCGGCGCTCACCGACGTAGTCCAAGAGCATACCGACGGCGGCGATCGCCGCGACGGGGCTCACCGAGTTGCGGCCTTTGTACTTCGGCGCCGAGCCGTGGATGGGCTCGAAGAGCGAGACTTTGCCCGGGTGAATATTCCCCGATGCCGCGACGCCCATTCCGCCCTGCAGCATCGCGCCGAGATCCGTGATGATGTCGCCGAAGAGATTGGTCGTCACGATCACGTCGAACGTCTCGGGGTTCTTCACCATCCACATGCACGCGGCGTCTACGTACGCGAATTCTTGCTCGATGTCCGTGAATTCTGGGCCTACTTCTTCCATCGTCCGGCGCCAGAGCTGCTGTACCTCGATCGCATTGGACTTGTCGACGAGCGTCAGCTTCTTCTTGCCGCCGCGGGCGCGCGCGAGCTCGAACGCGTAGCGGATGGCACGCTCGACGCCTTTGCGCGTGAAGATCTGATTGGCGATGACGACTTCATCCGGCGTGCCCTTCTTGAAATGCCCGCCGATACCGGTGTAGAGGTCTTCGGTATTCTCGCGCACCACGACCATGTCGATGTCGCGCGGCGTCTTTCCCTTGAGCGGGCAGAGGTGCTCGGCGTAGAGCTTGATCGGGCGCAGATTGATGTAGAGATCGAGCCCGAATCGCGTTGCGGCGATGACGCCGCGTTCGACGAGGCCCGGCGGCAGGCGCGGGTCTCCGATCGCGCCCAGGTAGATCGCGTCCATCGATCTGAATTCGTCGAGCTGTCCGGGCGGCATGAATTCGTGCGTGGCCAAATAGTGATCGGCACCGAACGGATACATGGTGGTGCGATAGGAAAACTTGAATAGACTTGCCGCGCGCTCGAGGACTTTCAGGGCTTCGTCGGTCACTTCGGGACCGACACCGTCACCTGGGATGACGGCGATCGTGTATGGCGCGGGCACGGATTACTTCGATTTCTCGACGAGCCGCTTCTCGACGTAACGGAGTAAGCCGCCCATGGCGATCAGATCCTGCATGAAGGGCGGCATCTGCGTCGCGGAATACGCTTTGCCCGTCGACTCGTTTGTGATCACGCCGTTCGCGGCGTCGACCGTGATCGAATCGCCGTCCTTGATGCCGTCCACACCTTCGACGCATTCGAAGATCGGCAGGCCGGTGTTGATGGCATTGCGATAAAAAATCCTGGCAAAGGATTTGGCGACGACGCCTGAAACGCCCGCGCCTTTCAGGGCGACCGCAGCTACTTCGCGTGAGGATCCGCAGCCGAAGTTCGTGTCGGCGACGATAAGGTCGCCGGGTTTGACCTTCTTAACGAAATCGGCGTCGAGATCTTCAAGCGCGTGCTTGCCGAGTTCCACCGGATCGATCAGATTGCAGTAGCGGCCGGGGATGATGACGTCGGTATCGACGTTCTTGCCGTACTTGTGCGCAGCGCCTTTGAGGATCATGCCGGCACCTTCGCGGTGAGCTCTTCCGGACCGCAGATGTATCCGGCGACGGCCGTGGCGGCTGCCACATAAGGCCCGGTGAGATAAACCTCGCTCTTCACGTGGCCCATTCGGCCGCGGAAGTTCCGATTGGTGGTGGATATGCAGCGTTCGCCGTCCGCCAACACGCCCATGTGTCCGCCGACGCACGGGCCGCATGTCGGCGTCGAAACGACGCAGCCGGCCTCGATGAACGTCTCAACTAAGCCTTCTTTGATGCACTGCATGTACACTTTTTGACTGCCCGGGATGACGATGGCGCGGATCGACGGATGTACTTTGCGGCCCTTCAATATCTCCGCGGCCTGACGCATATCTTCGATGCGGCCATTCGTGCAGGTGCCGATCACCGCTTGATTCACGGTTATGTCGTGCAGATCCGATGCGTTTTTAGTGTTGTCGGGCAGCCACGGTATTGCTACCTGGGGTTCGATCTGCGCGCAGTCGATGACGATCGTCTGCGCGTACTCCGCATCTTTGTCGGCATGATAGATGGTGTAATTCTTCTTGCCGACCGCCGCACAGTAGGCTTCGGTGGTGGCGTCGACCGGAAAAATGCCGTTCTTCGCGCCCGCTTCGATGGACATGTTCGCCATCGTGAAACGCCCGCTCATCGGCAAATCCTTGAGCGCCGGTCCCGTGAACTCGAGCGCTGCATACGTGCCGCCGTCCACGCCGAGCTCGTTGATCGCGCGCAGGATCAGATCTTTGCCGGAAACGTACTTGCGCAGACCGTTCTCAAAGATGATCTTGATCGAATGCGGTACGCGAAGCCACATCTCACCCGTCGCAAACGCAGCGGCGATATCCGTGGAACCAACGCCGGTCGCGAAGGCGCCGATGCCGCCGTACGTCGTTGTGTGGCTATCGCCCCCGATGATCGTCTCGCCGGGGCCCACCATACCGTTCTCCGGCAGCACCACGTGTTCGATCCCGCCTCTGCCGACTTCAAAATAGTTCTCGATCGCGTGCTCGGTGGCGAAGTCGCGCATCATCTTCGAAAGCGTGGCGGTTGCGATATCTTTGTTCGGCGTGAAGTGACTCGGCACGAGGGCGATCTTGTTCCGGTCCCAGACCTTGTCGGCGCCCTTGATCTTCCTGAACTCCGTGATCGCGACGGCGGCGGACAGCTCGTTCGCCATGACGAGATCGAGCTCGATCGAGATGATATCGCCTGGCGCCACCGTGCCCGCGCCTGCGTGGGCCGCCAATATCTTCTCCGTCATAGTCATCGGGCGCGCCATACCACAACCTCCGCTCGGAAGCCAAAGCGGTGCGCCGAAGTATGCGCACTGCGGATCAATTCAGGGGAGAGATGGAACCGTTCTGCGCGCTTCGCGCCGGCGCCTTTCGCGGAGCTATTTGCCTGCGAATGCCGAGACGTCGAAGTAGATGACGTTGGTGGACTTGTCTCCCGCGCAGATGACGTCGAACTCGTCGTACCACTTCTCGCCGTCGGCGACAGTGGTCTGCGTCACGACGTTCCACGAGCTGCCTTGGCCGCACGTCAATCCTTTGATGTACGCGTATTCGAGGTCGAGGCCGGCCGCCGCGGAGTCTGCCTTGACGATCACCGCTTTCAACATGGTCGAGCCGTTGCGGCCGTTCGATGAATCCAAGCTCGCGGGAGCAGGCGTCGCGACGACCCGTGCCGGTTCGGTCAGGTCGATGTCGGTCACGACACCCGCATCAAAACCATATACCCAGCGGACGCCGGCGGCATCGCCGTAAACACGGTTGCCGTTGTCGGCAACGGTGATAGGCCGGCCGCGCAGCGACGTCACTTGGTCGACGGTCATACCGAGCGAAACGCCGTACGGATCCTGCAGAACAGACTTCTTCGAGCCTCTCGGGCTCAACGTCACGCTGAGCGCGGCATCGCCCGCGAAGACAACGGCGAGAACGGCATTGCCGCCGTCTGCATTCCACGTCCAAAGTTCGCCGACGTTCACGGGCACGACTTGCAGCGGCCGGCCTAATGTTTTCGATACGGCGGCTCGCGTATCTCCGAGCGTGACGCCATCGAACGAATCGGCAAGAGAAGTCGGGGAGGCGGCGGGCATGGGTGTTGAGGTCGCCGAGCCCGGCTGCGGCGCCGGCGTGACGTACGGAAATGGAGTGGCGGCCGCCGAGGAAACCGCAGCGTTCGGCGATGCGGCCAAAGGCGACGCTGCGGTGATCAAGATCGCCAAAGTGCATACCGGCAGCATCCCGGAACCCTCTCCTGTCAAGCGACGCTCGCGCCGAACCGCCAATATATCCTAATATATCGGATGGAACGACCAAGAGGGACAGCGGGCGGATAAGGTTTAGCTGATTATGCCGCGGGACGTTGCTCCAAGGGCACAAGGCGCCGCCGCATCGCGGCGGCATACACCACACCGACCGCAAGCGCCCCGACCGCCAGCCACTGGACATTCGGCGCAAGGCTTGCGAAATTGACGGCCAGCAACGCCACGATCGTCACGACGCCGATCATCGGCAAAACGACCCGCGTGAGATCGGTGGCCGGCACGCCTGCCCGTAGGAAGTGCGTCGCGCAGGCGAGGCCGGTGATGATGAACGTGAGCCCGAGCACGAACGTCTCGGTATCGAGAACGTATGTCCACTGCGCGTTGACGTTCGGCGCGAACCCCGTCAGCAGCGTGACCACGAGCACGCCGACGTTGATCGTCGCGATGCTGATATGCGGCGTGCCGAACTGCGGATGCACGTCGGTCAGCACGCGCGGGAAAAGCCGATCGCGAGCCATCGAAAATGCGATGCGCGAGAGGCCGAGCTGTGTGGTCCACAACGTCGCACCTGTGGAAAGCAGCACGACGGCGATCATGATATCCGTATAGACGCCGCCGCCCAGCTGTCCGGCGATGTACGCGAGCGTGTCCGACGAGTGATCTGAGAACGCACGCAACGGCCCGATACGCATGAACGCGACCATGCAGAGCAGCGTCAGCGCGGTGGTCGCGATCAATCCTATGATGCCGCCTTTGCCTGGATCCTTTGTGGTGCCTTTGCCCTCTTCCGATGTGCAGCTCGAGACTTCCCAGCCGTCGATCACCCAAATTGCCGAAACCGTGGCGCTTGCAAAGCCGGCTAGTCCCAGCGGCCCAAGCGTGAAAAGCGACGTGACCGGCGCGGCGCCGTGTGCCACGGGATGCGCGAAAGCGATGCCGACAAACGCGAGCAGCGCACCGATCTCGATCCAGAGGAAAAGACCCGAAGCGTTGGCAGTCGGTTTTACGCCGCCGATGAGCAAGGCGCTCGCGCCGATCACCCACAGCCCGCCGGCCACCGCGACTGCGGCAGGCTGGTCGACGAGTGACGGGCTCAGCAGATGGATCTGCGGATTTGAGAGCAGCTCGAGCGTATACGTTCCGGCGGGAACGACCGCTGCGACTGCGCCGAAGAAATACGAGAGCACGACGATCCACGCCGAAAACGCGCCGGCCGTACGACCGAACACGATGCGCGACCACGCATACGTTGAACCCGCATCCGGTCGGACGGCGCACAGTCTATGGAAAGCGAGCGCGATGAAGCCGACGGGAATCGCGAGGAACAGCAGGGCGAGCGGCGCGCCCGCGCCGGCGGCCGCGATCATGATGCCGAAAGTGGTTGCGATGGAATACGCGGGAGCCATGCTGGCGGAAGCAAGAATCGAAAGGTCGCCCAGGCCCAAGACCCGGGCGAGACCCCGTTGCGCCACTACCGAAATGCGCCCGCTACAAGGCGGGCGTTGCACGCGTTCACGACGTTACTATACACAAGGTGTGCCCCCCGCGCAAGTTTTTTAACGCCTGGGAGCCCCGCCTTAATGTTTTTGATCACTCCCGACCTCAGATCTGCGGATCGGCCAGCGTCGCCTGCGCGTCGATGCGGCCGGCCCCCTGGTGCGGATCGCCTATGTTGACGGCATGGGTGACGATGAGCTGGCGTGCCGTCGCCGGCGAGAGCGATTTGCCGTCGGCGAGCGCCTTGCTCTTCATGAGCGCGACAAGGCCCGCTACGTGCGGCGTGGCTTGCGACGTGCCCGCGAAGAGCGCCTCAGATGCGCCGCCGCCGAAAGCGGTGTTTGAATAGAGGTTCCAGATCCATTGCAAGTAGTCGCAACTCGCGAAGTTCTGCGCGCAGGCGGACACTTGCGCCTGCGTCGGGCCGCCGCCCGGCGCGACGACCGCGAGCTGCGGCCCGAAGTTTGAATAGCCCGCCACGACTTCGACGGCTCCCGTCGGATCGTTCGGAGTCACGTCGTTCAACACCGTAGCGCCGACCGCGATCACTCCCGCGTCGGCCGCGGGGAAATCGATGGAGTTCGCGCCGTCGTTGCCTGCCGCTGCGACGACCGAGACGCCTTGGGCGATCGCTGTGGCTACCGCGCTCTCTTCGTTCGGATCCGCACTCGCCGATCCCAGGCTCAAATTGATGACGTTTGCGCTCTGCGGCGGAGAGATCGCCCAGAGTATGCCGTTGGCGATATCGCTCGCAAAGGCGCTCGGATTCTGGCACGCCTGCGTCGGGTGGCCGAACACGCGGACATCGACAAGGCCGACGTTGTAGCCGACGCCTGCTACGTCAAGCGCGTTGTTCGTGTCTGCGGCGGCGATGCCGCTGACATTGGTGCCGTGGCCATCATCGTCTTGGACAGTTGCGCCTACCGGCGCCCCGGATACGAAAACATGCTGACCCACGACTTTGGTCGCCACGTCAGCGTTTGTCAGATCGACACCCGTGTCGATGACGGCGATCCTCACGGCCGGATTGCCCGTCGACAGATTCCATGCACCAGGCATATTGATATCGAACATGCTCCATTGCATGTAATCGTTCTGCATCGAAGGGTCGTTGGGCACGGCGAGTGCGTACCGGTAGGCATCGTGCGTCACCGATTGGACACCGGGCATAGCGCGCATGGCGGCGATCGCGCGATCGGAATCACTCCCGCGCGGCATTGTGAAGACTTGGAACCCGAGGCTGTTCGTCAGGCCCAGCGGCGTTGCGCCTATCCTGCTGACTTGACTTTCTATTTTTGCCGCCTGGTCTGCGCGAAATGCGGACGGCGCGAACCGGACGACGATTCGCGTCGGATCGTATTGGGGCAACTTGTCCGCAGGCAGCGCGACGCGGATCGCCATCGGCCTGCCGTCCGGCCCGGTCACGCGTTTTTCGATCGATTGCATCGTGCTGCAGGGCGGCGGACTTGAACTCGGTGTCGGAGCGGGAGTCGAGCTGCTGCCCCCGCATGCAGAAAGCGACATGCTCGCTGACGCAAGGATCGTGGCGAACAGGACAATCCGGACCGATTTCATTGCGCGACTCCATGCGGCGGCGATGCGGCGTACTTCTAACGTGTTCGGACTGTTAGAAGTGTCTCGATATCTCTTACCCCTATGCGGCTGCACGAATCGAAAGCTCGCGCCAAAGCATGGTCAGCGCGGCGACGACGGCACGGCGCTGGATGGCTTCGCGCGCCCCGGGCCAATCGAGCCGCCTGACGGTTACCGCGCCCCCTGGCATCGCCAGGCCGACGTAGACGAGCCCGACCGGTTTTTCCGCAGTGCCGCCGCCGGGGCCGGCGACGCCCGTCGTCGACATGGCGACGTCCGCGCCCAGGGATGACTGCGCACCCAATGCCATCGCGGCTGCCACCGCTTCGCTGACGGCGCCGTGGCGTTCGAGCAGATCCGGCGCGACGCCGAGCAGCGAGGTCTTCGCTTGATCGGCGTACGCGATGCAGCCGCCGCGGAAGTACTCCGACGCGCCGGGCACGGCGACGAACGCCGCGCTCAGCTGGCCTCCCGTGCACGATTCGCCGACGGCAAGCGACAGAGCGTGACTTCGCAGCTGATCGCCGATGACGCCGGCGAGCGAATCGTCCCCGGTGCCGTACACGCAATCGCCCAAACGCCGGCGCACGATCGCCTCGAGTTCATCGATCATCGCCGCTGCACGTGCCCGCGTTTCAGCCTTCGCCGTCAACTTGACGTCGACGAGACCGGGATGCGCCAGCATTGCGATGCTGGGATTCTTCTGTGCCCGGAACAGATCTGCGATGCGCGCATCCAGATCGGACTCTCCGACACCGGCCGTTCGAAGTACGCGCGTGACAAGGGCGGCGCCCGGCTCGAATCGGCGTTCGATCCATGGGATAGCACAGTCGCGAAGCATCGGCAGCAGTTCGCGCGGTGGTCCCGGCAAAGCCAACACCGCGCGCCCGTCACGCTCGACCACGAAGCCGGGTGCGGAGCCGTGCGGGTTGGGAAATATCTCTGCGCCGAGCGGAAAATGCGCTTGCTGACGGTTGTTCTCGGCCATCGGCCGGCCCACACGCGCGAAGAGCGCTTCGAGGTGGCGCATGCTCGCCTCATCCGCCAAGAGCGGGACCCCGACGGCAGCCGCGATAGCCCCTCGCGTCATGTCATCGACGGTGGGCCCGAGTCCTCCCGCGCATACGATCACGTCTGCGCGAGCGAGGCCTTCGCGCACTGCTGTCGCGATACGATCTTCGTTGTCGCCGACGGATGTCTCGCGATACACGTCCACGCCGATCTCGAAGAGCGACTTCGCGATTTCCGCGGTGTTGGTGTCGACGAGTTGACCGAGCAGCATCTCGGTGCCGATGGTGATGATCTCAGCGCGCGCCATGGACCGCTTGTTTGACGCCGATCGCGCCGCTGACCTACGCGCCCTCGCCTTGCACGAGAAGATCGGCTTCGATCTCTTTGATGACCGTCGGCTTGGCGACGGCAAGATACGCGAATCGACCTCCGCCGACGGCCAGAAGGCCTAAGAAGACATACGGAAGGATGTTGTACGGTGCCGGCGGCACAGGGAAGAGACTGCCGAGGATCGGCACGAGAACCGCGACGACCGCGGCCAATGCGATAACCGCCGCCGATACCGTGAGTTCGCCGCGCTTGCGGAGGTAGAGCGGCGCCGCCACCGCGACGAGCAGATACGCGAACAGCACGGCGAGCGTGCCGATCGTGCCGAGATAGCCGAAGATGTCCAAGAGCGCGGTGTGACGAGCGAAGAGCACGAGCGGCACGATCAGAACGACGAGAGACGAAAGGTTCACGGCGACATGCGGCGTCGAATGGCTTGCGTGCACATCACCGGCCGACGCATGGAACAGGCCGTGCCGGGCCATCGCGAAGAGCACGCGCGATCCGGAATTGATGCACGCGAGCGCGCACGCGAAGAAACTCGTCGCTGCGCCGGCGGCAATCACGATGCCGAACGCCGGTATTCCGGCGAGTTGAGAGAGGACGCTCAGCGGCGCATTGGCCTGGTCGAGCGTCGTGGATTGACCGTGAAACGCGAGCACGAGCGTGTATGAGGTCACGACGAACAGCACGCCGACGGCGATGACCGTACCGATGACGGCGCGCGGAATCGTCCGCAAAGGATCTTTCGCTTCGTGGCCGAGCGCAGTCGCGCTCTCGAACCCGACATAACTGAAGATCGCGAGCACGAGTCCTTGGCGGAAACTCGCAGCCGAAACGCCTTTGAGCGCCAACTGCGCCGGGTCGATGGCGTGGTGGGTCTTGAGGAAGTATGCGGCCACGAGGATGAGGATCAATGCGATCGACGCGAACTCGAGCGCGAGCATGAGTTGCGCCGACAGCTTGATGTCGCGATACGCTATGAACCACGCGCCGATACCGCCGGCGACGATTGCCGCGAACGTCAAACCTTGATCGAATTGTCCGATGCCGGCCGCTTGCGCGAGCACGGTGATGTAGTTGGCCAGCGCCGCAAGCACGGATCCGCCGATGACGAGATACGCGATGACGAGCGACCAGCCGGTGATCACGCCCCACGTCGGGCCAAGCCCCTGCGCGACGAACGTGTAGAGCGAACCTGGTGAGGCCGATCGGCGCGCGAACTGGTTGATGCAGAGCGTGACGAGGATGAGCGCGAGCGTCGAAAAGACATACGCGAGCCACGTGCCGTTGCCCGTGATGGCGAAGACGACTGGTACGACGAGCGCCGGCGTGGCGGTCGGCGAGATGTTTGCGACAGACTGCGCGGTGACTTCCCAGACCGACAGGCAGTTGCGCCGTAAACCTGAGTGCGCGACGCCCCGGATCGCTTCGGTTGCCATGTCAGATGTTACGGGCTTTGCGTAGCCCGAGGATCTCGTCGGCGGCCGCTTCACCGGTCGCGACGGCGCCGTTCATAAAACCCTGGAAGTTCACCGCCGTGTGCTCGCCGCAGAAGTGAACGTTGGATTGACGCGCGCGTTCGTAACCTGCGAATCCGGTGCACTGGCCGACGGCCCAGTATGAATACGATCCTTTGTGCCAGCGATCGCCCGTCCAGTAGTCCAGAAATGCTTTGCCGTTCCAGGCTTTCGTGATGCCGGGATAGAGCGGCTCGAGGCCCGCCAGTTGTTTGCGCGCTGTTTCCGCCGATGCGGGCGCGAACGATACCGGTCCATGGGAAGCGCCTACGACTCCGCCTGAGTAGAATTCGAGAATGCCGCTATCGCCCGCTTGCCCGCGGCTTGAATCAAGCGTCTGCTGATAGCCTGTGTCCGCATAGGTGAACCCGTTGTATCCCGTGTGCAGCCACGGACGGCTTGTGAACTGCATATAGATCTTCGTGTTCGTGCCGAGCGGCAGTTCGCGGATCGCGCGCATCTTCAACGCGTCGAAGCCGGCGCGCGAGAGATCCACGCGGCGCAACGTCGTGAACGGGAGTGCCAAAATCACGTGGTCCGCGGCGACGTCGACGCTCTGCATCTGCGACTCAAACGTGCAGACGTAGGAGCCGTCGGAACGCCGACGCAGCGCGACGAGTGCGCTGTTGGTGTGCACGGTGCCATCCGGCAGCGCGCTCGCGAGCCGCGCCGCGATCTGATCGTTTCCGCCCTTGACGCAATATCTCTCGTCGGTGCCGACGAGATAGAAGCCGCCTCTTGGATTGTAGGACGGCATGTAGCCGAGCATCCCGATGAGCTCCAGCGATGACTGCTTGTCGGCTTCGCCGCCGTTCTCGGTCGTGGCATCGATGTCGAGCAGCCAGCCGATCTTCGAAGACGTGCCGCCGGGGATGTTCCTCTCTATCCACTCTCGGGCGGACATCTGGTCGAGCGCCTTTCCGGCGGGCGTGTACTTATTGTAGACGCATGGATAACCGGCGTCGGCAGCCGCTTTGATCTTGGGATAGACGTGCGCGTAATCTGCGAGCATCTCGCGATATGTGTAGCGCTCGCCGCGGACGAAATAGAGTTCTTGGGTCCCCGCCGTTTGAGCTGCGCGAACGTCGACGAGGTCCAATCCAAGTTCTTTGGCGAGCGCGCGGATCGATGCGTGTTCGCTCGAGATGAATTCGCCGCCGTTCTCCGCGATCTGACCATCGTCGAAGTAGTCGCGCAGCGTCCACGTTCGACCGCCAACACCGCTGTTGGCTTCGTAAATGGCTGCTTTGACGCCGGCTTGATGCAGGCGATATGCGCACGTCAGCCCGCCAAGACCGGCGCCGACGATGACGACGCGCGGTGCGCTTCCTGCGAACGCGGGCGTCGGCCGGAGCGCCGCTGCCGCGAGAGCGGCGCCGGCGCCGGCGAGAAAGGTGCGCCGGTCAGACAGCGCTTGCTCTTGCAACGCGTCGACTTCGTCGACCGGCAGTCCGGTCGCCGCCGAACCGAGATAGGCCGCATGCGCGCGCCGCAGCCCGTCGGTCAATCCCGAACGCGCCATTAGAGTTTGAAGTTCGTCTCGAGCGTCGCCTGAAGCGGGATCTTCTGGCCTTCCGCACCGACTTGCTGATTGTAGTACCAATTGCCGTAGGGGTAGCGCAACTGAATCGGCGGGTTCGCGACGAAATTGCCCGCGGGTGCGAGCAGATTCGATGCGAGCTGGGCGTAGATGCACGTATTGCCCGCATCCCACGGCTCGCCGCGCTGGAAGCACTGATCCACGAGGTTGGCAAACGTCAAGGTGGTCTTGATACGAGGCGTCACGTCGTACGAAAGCGCGAGATTGGCGGTCAGACGCGACGGCTCACGAAACGCCCCCATGTTATCGAAAACGCCCGTGTATTTATCGGGGATGAAGATGAAGTTCGAACACGTCGTCGTGTCCGCAGTCGTGCCGCTGACGACGCCGGTGCAGGACGTGGGATCATATCCGGGCCAGACGAGCGGCGATCCGTACCACGTGCCGGAGCTGAAAGTGAACGTGGGACTGATGTTGAACTTCGCGTGTTTATAACCGAGGACGAACGAGGCCGTGAACGGCACGTCGTACCCGATCGCTCCGTTGAACGGCGACGGGATCAGGTCATACGGCGTGTATTCGCCGTTGCGATCGAACAGCGGCTGGGGCTTGTCGTTGAAGTAGGGGTTGGAAACCGTCACGCCGTTATTCACGTAGGTGGCCGAACCGCCGCCCGCGGATGTAAACGCGTTGTACGCAGCGATGTAATTGTTGAGGAGATCGATGACGTTCTTGCCGTTTGGGAACGGCCCGTACTTGACGACCGTGTGCGTCCATGTCGCCGAAACGTCGAATGCAAAGCCGTCGCGGTCGAAATTGCCTTTGTTGAGAGCGACCTCCACGCCTGTCGATCGCGCGAGGCCGGTGTTGATGCCGGCGTCGACGCCTTGCGCGTTGAGTGCGATGTTCTGCAGCTGATTCTGAGTGTCGCGCAAGAACGGAGTGATCTTGTAGGCGATGTCGGTGCCGCGGAGATGCTGCTCGAGCGACAGATCGAAGTTGTTCGACGTGTCGGGATAGACAGGATGCACGGGCGTATTGTAGCCGAACCCGACAAACTGACCGATGAAGCCCGGCAGGTTCTGCTGGAACGTGTTGTACTCCTGATACGATGTGGACGGCGGTCGCGCATATCTCCCGTAAGAGCCGCGGATAACCGTATCCGGCGAGAGCGAGTACGAGAACGCCACGCGCGGCTGCGGAACCGTGAAATTCTCCGTGCCGCCCGCGAAATTCGCAAGCTGCGACGGGGTTGTTCCCGCCGGGCACGGTGACTCTGCACCGGTGTTCGGATCAAACGACCGTTGAACGGCGCCCACGCCTGGATCCGTGCAATACTCGTTGTTGAACGCCTTGAACCAGAACGCTCTTGCTGGATAGCCCGACGAAAGATCCTGAAGCCGGAACTTGTAGTTCTCAAGCCGGATGCCGAGCGTCAGGCTCAGCTTGTCATTCGGGCGGTAGTTGTCGGTGAGCGAGAAGCCGGTCGTGTAGGGGGTGACGTTATCCACCTGCGCGGCCTGGCCGTTCTCTGTGACGATCCATTGAGCTCCGGCGAGCGCAGCCGGCGAACCGGCCGGCGGACTTCCCGGACTCAAGCCTTGTGCTTGTCCGCCGACTATCCCCGTGATGTTGCCAAAAGTGGGATTTCCCGCTCCATCCGTCGCGTTGAAGCAGCTCGTGCGCACGCCTGTGACGTAGCTATAGCAGTTGCCTGCGCCATCGATGAGATTCGACTGCGCGTTCCAGAAGTAGTTGAAACTGTAGAACTGCGCGCTATAGGTCTGCAGCTTCGCTGTGAGATACGAGGCCGTGAAGTTGAGCAGGTGCTTGTCGCTGAGCTGGTTCGAATAGACGAGGTTCGCACCATACGTGTGATCGAGCACTTCGTAATCGGGAAGCTGTCCGCCGTACGTCTGTTGTGCGCTTACGGGTCCGGTTATGAACCAGTTGGCATACTGCGAGTAACCGAAGAGCCGCAGGAAACTTTTTGCGTTGATGTTGCGCTGGTACTGCAGCTTCGTCAGCCCGACGCCATTATCCGAGCCCTCGCGCATCTCGGGTGGGATGATATCGCCGACTTGATGTGTGACGTTGGGGAACAGCACGACCGATCCCTTAGTCGGATCCGGCGGCGCGAAGACTTGGCCGTTGTATGCAAAGCCGTCGAAGAACGGCACGTTGCCGCCAAACGTCGCTTGCGGAAAACCGTTGACGAACCATTGAAGGTCATCGGGCGAGCCGTAGAACTTCTGCAAGATATCGCCGTTCATGTAGAGCAGCTGCACGTCGTCCTTGTTCGAATCGTATCGATGGCCAAGGCGGTAGTGGAAGTTCAACAACGTCTCATGATCATCGGTGTGACCGATCGCGTTGTTGTATCCAGGAGCGAATATCGGCGTGCCCGAGCCGTCGAAAACGCAGGGCGCGATGTTGCAATAGCCGCCGGAAGATTGTCCGTTGTGCGACGGGATGTATAGTGGATAGAAGAAAAGCGGATTGCTCACGCCGTTGTTTTCCGAACCGTAACGATAGTCTTGACTGATGATGGCCGTCGCGATGTAGTAACTGATATTGCGGTCCGGGGTCGCGCCGCTGTACTCGAACAGCGCCTTGTTGTAAAGCGCGGGAGCGCCGACGCCCGCGGTGAAATTCGCATAGCCCGGATACGTACCGCTTTTTATGACCTGGTTGACGTACCCGGCTAGTCCGGACGCGTCGGCGGACGCGGGTGTGCCGCCCGTATAGACCTGGACTTCCTGATTGCCGAGGCTCGTGAGCGTCGCAACGGGCGACGAGTCGGATTGCCGGACCACGGGTATGCCGTCCACTTCGTACGCGACCTGATCGTAGTCGCCGCCGCGGATGAAGACGCTCTGGTTCCAACCTTGCTGACCCTGCGGATATACGACGCCCGCAGCGCTCGCGATCGAACTATACGCCTGATTGAGGCCGCCGGATCCGGCGAGCGAAGCCGACGCGCGTTGCGCAGCCGCGTTGACGGAGTAGACGTCGCTTGTCGTGCCCGGTCTCACCAGCGACGCCGTGCCTCGCGTCGAGACGGTCGCCAGGGTCCGCACGGATAGTCGCAGGCTTATGGTGACGCTGCGGACCTGGTCGGAGATCACCGTGACGCCGGGGACGCTCGCGACGTCGTAGTTCGCCTTC
>Ga0070735_10000204_pt1 | contig 72051 bp, 102 predicted proteins | sample Coa_R1_FD_66443 | JGI IMG/M metagenome (GOLD analysis project Ga0070735, IMG submission 66443) | Surface soil microbial communities from Centralia Pennsylvania, which are recovering from an underground coalmine fire - Coalmine... | ecosystem: Environmental > Terrestrial > Soil > Unclassified ...
TCGCTCTGCCTTGAGTGCTTCGCTGCGCTACCCGACACAACCCAGCGGCTTGTCCTGGAAGGCATCGAGCTACTCGACAGGAAACGCACTGAAGCGACAAACACGCACATAAAGCTGCGAGAAGCTTACGCAGCGACCCACCGTCAAAGGAGCATGTAGTGACCCAGCAAGTACGGTGCCTCGGCATGAAAAAGAACGCGGACGGGTCGCAGACCCAATGCCGAACGATGATTGGCGCTCACTTCAAAGCCGGTCTATGCAACGGCTGCCATGCACGCCGGCGCAAGGATAACTGCGCAGGACGCATGGCGATCATCCTTCCAACAAAAACTACTTTGCCCTACAAAGACCACTGGAGGCGATGATGGAGCCGATAGACTTGTCCGCGACCAAGACGGGTCAGCTTACGCTCGAACACCTCACGTTCGCCGCGCGAAAGATACTCACCGACTACGATCTAGCTATCGCCCCTGAAGTCGAGATGATGTACGACCACGCGATGATGGCGTCGATCATGGAGATCAGAGCCAAGGTCATCGCGGCCAGGAGCGACGAGGGACCGTACGAGGTCGAAAACAAGCAGGAGACATGGGTGACAGTCCCGCTCAGGCCAGTCCGCGACGGGCTTCTCATGGCTGCGCGCGACTGGCTTTTTGCTCGTTCCGGTCACACGAGAACATGGAGGGTGAACACGCTCAACTTTCGCGTCAGGCGCAGAGTCTACATGCTAGGGCAGTGGTTGGATAGCAAGGTGCAGACACGGCGCATCGTCACTCGCCGCGTCGTGACGATGAAGCACGTCCACTACTACGGCTGCCCGCACATCAACATCCAGAGCAAGAATCACGAGATTCATCTCTTCTGGATGGGACGCATGAGCAAGCAGATTCCCGATGGCATAGTTCCTGCCGATAACCTACCGGCATGGGAGGGAGTGTGAGATGGCAACGAACACCTACGTGGTAGAGATCGAACTGAAAGGCCACGACACGCCTGAGTACGTCGTGTGCTACGGCTTGAAACTGCCGTCCGACACCGAGCACGAGGCAAAGCGGCAGGCCGTCGCTGAAGTCACCAGCGTGGGCTACAAGCCTACGGGCCGGAACCGTGTCCTGGTTCTGCGGGAGACGGACCCGCCCAAGATGCGCCTGGAAAGTCTCAGGCAATTCGTTGGCCCGAAGATGGCCTTTGTTGTTCCGACGCTCGCAGAATGGACAACAACGTGACGACTTCGTTCGAGATGGAGTTTGAGGTACAGGTCTTCAACGAAGACACGCAAGAGCGTGTCACTGGCTGTGTCCGGGCTAGCAACCCGGTCGTAGCCCAGCACAACATCCTGCATTGGGCCTACGTGGCTCTAGGTTGGAGCCGCTGCCGAACGCTGTCCTGGAAGGTCCCGATGGAGTGCGCAGCATGATCGGCAAGCCGAACGACAAACGACCAAGGTGCTCAGGCTGCGGCCATCCTGCGTCTCTTGTGAGGTTGGTGAGCATCGACGGCGTGTGCTTCAAGCAGTACCTGAAGTGCAACCAGTGTGGTGGGCGCAAAGAGCTTCCGAGTGATACCGATGGGCGACGAGACTGACGCCAGAGTCGCGGATGACGGTACGCCTTACGTCGCCCACAAAGGACATCCCGTTTGCTACATCAACGAGCACGTGTGGCTCTGGAAGCACACGGACGACGCCGTGCTCTGTGTAATCTGTCACCCTCCCGTCAACCAGGAGATACTACATGCTGACTCGCAGTTCTGATAAGACGCTCGTGATCGAAGAGCCTAACCTGACCGCCGACCTTCGTGCCGCGATCATCGCGATCGGACGACATCGCGGACGACCGACCACAGCCATCGTTTCGGGTAAACGTGTCAACGACTTCCTGCGGACGAACAACATCAACCCGAGCGATCTTCAGCGGCTAAACATCAACCCGCACACCGGCACGGTCGTCGTTGAACTGAAGAACGGCGAGACTAGGACGATCACCGTGCGGGACTAGCTCGCCTCTCTCAGCACTTCGTTGTTCCATCCGATAACTGCTTCGCGCTTGGCCCTGGTGGTTCGCTGCCGGGCCTTGCGCTCTTTTTCTGCCGCAAGACCGGGATGCTTGATGTCGAAGTCGGCGCACAGCGTCTTGAACCAGTGCTCACCGTCTCGCTGAACCCGCCTCTGGCAGCATGTGTCGCACACCATAGTCACGATCGGGCCGTGGCCGCAGTCGATACAGCCACGTCGCGTGTCGATTATCATAGAGCGAGCCTCTTTCGTAGTCCTGCCCCCAGGCTGCGTCGGGGCTCTTATATTACCCCGAACGCCCTTGCGAAGAGATGCGACACCAGAGGGCCAAGGGCTGCGCCAATCGTAACGCCGGCAGCGCCAGTCGCGCAACTCATGAGCAGCGCGTGGCGCAACTCGACAAGCATCCCCTGAGCGTCCTTCGCGTTCTCGGCGTGCTTCTCGGCCCAGCTTGCCGCATCGGCAGAGATAGCGGCTCGTGCTTCAAGTGCTGCGACTCGCGCGGTAAGCGATCTGTTCTCTGCCGTCAGGTCAGCCTCAGTCTGCGAGAGCACGCCGACTTCATGGAACAGTTCGCCCGTCAGCGGTGGTTGGTCTAGCGCGCCCATCGGTGGAGTAACCACTTGTGAGGCTCGCCCTTGAAGCGCGGCCAGTAGATTAAGTCGTAGCCCTGGTAGAAGTCTTCCTCGAAGCCCTTGAGTCCGTGACGCCCGCGCGGGAACCACTGCTCTGCCTTCAAAATGCCCCCTGTGTGGGCCGGTGTGTGCTTGACCCAATACCGGGCGGCAGGAGTCAAGCTAGACCCCTTTTTGAAGCTAATTAAGGGCTTGTGGTGCTCGGCGCGGTACTGATTCCAGATGCGCTGGTTGACCTTCGACATGAGCGGTGGCTTCGGCTGCATGTTCGGCACGAATCCGATCGAGTCGCCGTTATTCCAGGCAGCTAGGAAGTCCCAGGTTATGTGGACGTATCCCGGAGGGCCGTAGTGGTTGAGGAGCCACAGGCCGCTGGAGTCGTAGCCGACTGCTGTCATCGAGTGATCGAAGACAAAGTAGTCGCCCGCGCCGCCCTGACCTGACACGTATACGGTCTGGCCGCTGTTTAGCTGCGCGAGGAACGAAGCGTATATGTGTAGCGCCACGCCGAACGGGTGGCCGTGAGCTAGCTCGTACTCCATCGTGCCGATGTCCGTTGTACCGATCGAGAACCAGCTTTTCATGCGGTAGCGCGCCGCGACCTGTCTCGCCAGTGGCCCCGGCTGTGCCCAGACATCGCCTACGCCGTCGTAGCCGAAGACCGAGAGAGGCGCGTCGCCGTCCTGTGTGAGTGCGTACCCAAGGGCGGGGTAGGTCATGCCGTCATCGAGGTTCTGATACTTGTACTGGTTGTAGATGTAGCCGGCGCTCATTGGAATGTGGATGCCCTGTTCGGCAAGCGTGATCTCTTCGATCTCGGAGCCGGTCTGAGCCACGCACGAGTTTGAGCCGTCCTGCTGATGGATGCGAATGACAAAGCGGAACAGGTTGTACGACGACGGCAGCGCACCACGCATGACCCGCACAGGGGGCGGCAGATGCTTCTTGATGAAACCGCCCTGACGGTCGCTCGCGATCTTGTACGTGACTGTCCCGCCGATCCCCGCACCGAGTATGAAGATCAAGACAGCGACGATCGCGATGGTGATAACACCGTGGTAGTGACGCCCCTGTAGTCCGCCAGGTCGCCACGGTGCTAGAAAGTCGTAGAGCCGTTTCATAGTGCCTCCAGGTTCGAGTGTCGCTTGGTTTGTAGCGCCCAATCCCTGAGCGCCGCGCCGGCGTCGAGGTAGCCGTGGCCGTATAGGAGCCTACGCAGTTTCGCATACGCCTTACCGCGAATCGTTTTGTCTAAGGGCGGCGATGCGGTCTTTAGAATCTCAGCTACCGCCTGAGTCGCGCTTGCGCCCTGCGCTCTGAGTAGGGCGATGGTGCCGGCGACGAGTGGTGCGCCGAACGACGTTCCGTCGCCCATGCCAATCTGCGATCCCCAATGACCGACGATTCCGACGCCCGGAGCACTCACCGTGTTTGGCGTCTGCCCGTAGTCTGAGAACTTCGCCACGAAGCCGTCCGGGCTAATGGCGTTCACGGTGATGGCGCACGGCGACTGGACCGACGCCGGATCGTTTCGATTCTGCCCACCCGAGTTTCCTGCGGCGATGGTGAAGTCCACGCCGTTTTGACAGCCGAGGTCCACGAGCGATTGAAACGCTGAGTGCTCGCTTAGATCGGACCCCCCGAAGCTCATGTTCACAACGTCAGCGCCGTGCGTGATGCAGTAGATGATACCGGCTGAGATAGAGAGAAAGTCGCCGCCTTTTGGCCCTAGAGACTTCACGATGATGAGACTGGCTTTCGGCGCGACCGCGTCGAGCACTGACCCGTTGCCGGCTATTTGGCTCGCGGTAAACGTGCCGTGACCCACGTCGTCCTGCCACGTATCAGGAGATGTCTGGTCGGTGGTATTGATCGAGTCGATGACAGCGGCGGTTGTATCCGTGACGCTTGGGTCTATCCCGCTATCCACGTCGCAGGCGACAGCACCCTCCCCCTGATTCGGTGCGTACTGCCATGCGGTCGGCAGGAAGATGAAGGCATGGTCCCATTGGAGTGACTTCAGGTCGGTGCCCGCCGCCACGTGGAGGATGCGGACGGGTTTTGCCGCAAGTGTGACGCTCTGCGACAGGCGTGCAAACACGCACGAAGAGAACAGCACAGCGAGGGCGATTAAGGCAGAAATGATTTTCATTTGCTGCCCTTTTCGTACTCATTCGCGAATGGCGACCCCTTGCCGCAGACGCGGCAGGCAGTGTACCACCAGTGGGCGTTGTGACGCTCAGTGACGTACAGATCGACGGGATGGAATCCGATGAGGCAGCGCAGATGATCGAAGAGATGCCGCATGGTGTCAGCCCTCCTGGGGCGCGAGTGCCTTGTCAATTGCCGAGACGAGATGGAGCGCAAGTACGCCGTCAGGCTTGTTTAGAACGTCTGCGAACAGCCCTGACTCACGAGCTTGTTCGGCCATCATTGGCGATGCCGTAATCGCGATCACCGGACACTTCATGCCTCGTTCCTTCAGCGTCCTGGTTAGCTCGATCCCGGACGGCTCGTTCATGAGCATCAGGTCCATGATGAAGATGCCAGGCATCCCACGGAACCGCAAACGGTTTGGCTGTAGCATCCCCGACGTGCCGACTACCGGGTAGCCTAACATCTCCAGCGAGTCACAGAGCGCGTCGAGAAGTGCCTCGTCATCCTCATGGATGAAGACTGTTGGTTTCTGCTGGCCGTCCATTACAGAACACCGTGCGCCTGGAGCAGTGCCACAACGAGAATCCCGAAGACGCCGATTATCGCGCCGGCGATCGTGGACCTCACGATTGGCGACTGCCCATCGCGCGTCTTCTCGGCCTCGATGGTGTCGTCTTCTTGGCGAATCCATGTCCTGACGCGGACACGCTCGGATTCATCAAGCCCTTTGTTCAGCTTGGCGACGATCTCATCGAAGAGATGCGCCGCTGCGTCGTGCCCCTTCTCTAGAGCGGCAATCCGAGACAGCATCGCCTCACGGACTGCCTTCTCCTCTTTCTGGGCCTCCAGGAAGCTCTCGAACTGCGTGTTGAGCGTGATGAGTAGATCGTGGTCATCAAGCTTCGAGTAGCCGTTTGCGCCGACATGGGTCGGGGGCATTGCGGGTCACTCCTGTAGCCTCTAGCCGTTGGTCGGCGCAGGGGCGCTAGGAGCATCGACAACACCTGCGATCTCTGCGGTCTTTTCGGCCAGTTCTCGCGCCAGTTCGGCGGCGTGGTTCTCGACCGTGTTGTAGTTTTCCCGGAGCGTGTCCAGTTGGGACTGTAGGTCGTGAAGGAGCGTGTCCTTGTTGGTCACGTCCTGAACTGCTCGCTCAAGCTGTGCCTTGAGCGATGCGATCTGCGAGTCCTTGCCGGTGAGGTGGTCGCGAGCTTCGGACAGCGCGCCCTCGATGTTGCGGGTGTGCGCGAGCAGATCGGTGAACGCCTGCTTGAAGCGGGTGACTTCACGGAGGAGCGAACCGAGGTGAGCGTCCAGTTCGGACAACTTCGGTGGCTCGTTGAGGCTGTCTGCGATACCCTGCACCACCGACGATGGAGCGATTGACGTCTGCTGCTCAGTCATTGAAAACCCCCTTTACCTACTCTTATGGTAGCAGGACACCAGGGGATTTAGTACACGCGGACGTCGCTGATCCAGCTTTTCGGTGTGGAAGCCGCTCCGACCGACGCGCCGGCGCGGAGCGGAGTGGTAGAAGAGCTACTTGTGCCTGGCGTGATGTTCGTCCAGGAGGTTCCGCCGATGGGAGGATACTCTGGCCCGCCCTGAATCTCGTAGGTACAACTGGACGCTCCGAGAGTGAAGCGCAAGCGATAGATGGCACCCTGCGTGAATCCGCTCCCGACAGCGCCACGCGCCGTGCCGTTCTCGTAGGCTTGAAGCTGCGACCCACCGGACCCGTTGTTGCCAAAGTTGATGCCGTGAGCGAAGTTGGTGTAAGAGACACCAAGCGCGTCCATCCAGCCCACCATGACCTGATTCGTCCCTTGCGATGCTGCCTGTGGCACATAGACGTCTACGAGCATCTTCTTCCCGGAAGAGTGCGCCCACGACGACTGCGTGTATAGCCCATTCGCTCCCCACGTGCTGTTACCAACAAGGTTTAGCCACTGGAAATTGGTGTCGATCTCCACGTTGCCGGCAGTGCTCTGGACGCGCGTCCACTTGGTCGTCGTGTCGAGAGTCGCGCCCATGAAGTCGTCGCGGAAGCTGTATGGGGCCAGCGGATCGGTGACAGCGGACCACGTGCTTGGGAGGATGATGTACGACACGCCGGCGAGATTGCCCGCCGCCCCTGTGAAGGAGCTTTGCAACCCGCCAGCGAAGTTCTTGTTGATTGGGAACCTCATTTGATGAGCGAATCGCTGCGTCGTGGTGTCGGCTACCTCGTCGTAGAGGTTGAGGCCGAATGGCGACAGGATGATCCACGCGAAGTCGAAACAGGTTGCTCCGGTAATGATCGAACCGTACGGACCCGGCAGTAGCGGGACAATCGTGGATGTCGTGGAGATGTACACATACTTCGTTGCGCTCGTCGCAATCTGATCGAGTCGCGAGTAGTAGGTGCTCATGGCATCCGCGTACGTCGGCTTCGTCGGGTCCAAGAACACCGCGATAGCCTGAGAGGCAAGTCCGTTCACGGTCACGCCTCTCAACGGTATTGGCTGGCGAACGTCCCGAAGCTCGAAGCGACCATTACTCGCGATCGACGCATCCCAAGCTGCTAGGAGAAACTTGGTTGCGCTGCCGCTGATGGTATAGGTAAACGTCCCGTACTGTACCGGCTCTATAGCGTCGGGCTCTAGCAGAGCGGCCAACTTCGTCCAGTAGGCCAGTTCGGTGGACAGCGGCAGACTGGCGTTAGCGTTGTTCCACTTTGACGTGCCAGTGTTGTACATCGGCACCTGACCGTTTTGCAGTCCCGAGAGCGCCACGTCGGTCAGTGCTGCGTACGTTCCTGGCGCAAGCTGCCCGTTCAGTGTGATCGAGGTGATGCCGATGTACCCCACTGAGTAGCTAATGGACACCGTGCCGCCCATGTAGAGCGAAAACTCGATGTAGTCGCCGGCGTTCAGGTGCCCGGTCCAACTAAGGCTCTTGTACGTTTGTGTGGACGAGTTAAAGAAACTGTCTAGGATGTCGAGCGTCGTGCCACCGTTCTTGAGCATCCTGAAGTAGTTGGTCGTCGTGTTATCGCCAATGCCAGGCAGCAAGCCGCACGTGATGGTGTAGATGCCGGCCACATCGAAGTCGATTCGGCTGGAGTGCGTGCCGTCGATGTGAATATGACCACTGCCGTCAGCGCCGGTGGCTGCGCCCGGAGAGATCGTGCTCCATGATGCGTAGAGCGTTCCGTTGTCGCCCGTCCCGGAGATGTTGTCCCAATAGGCGTACATCGTCGTGGCTTGCGTTTGGTAGGTAGGCTTCTGCCCTGCGCCGTTCGCAGTGAGCACCTGACCCGCTGTGCCGTCTGCGTAGTTCTTCCACTTGCCGGTGGCGCTTTCGTAGACGAGGATATCGCCGTTCGCCAGCGATGTCTCGACCACGTCTGTGAGGGTCGCCAGCGAGGTAGCAATTGCCTGCCAGGTGGGAAGCGTTGTGGGTCCGTTAGAGATGAGCGCGTAGCCCGATGTCCCGGCTGCGTAGTTCTTCCACTTGCTCAGTGCGGCGTCATAGACGAGAATGTCGCCTTTCGCGATCGACGTGATCGTGACGTCAGAGAGGCCAGACAGCGCCTGCGCAATCGCCTGCCAGGTCGGGAGAGTACCGGCCCCGTTGGATATCAGAGCGTAGCCAGAGGTGCCTGCGGCGTAGTTCTTCCACTTCGAGATCGAACTATCATAGACGAGGATGTCGCCTTTCGCGAGGGATGTAAGCGTGACGTCAGTGTCGCCCGAGAGAGTGTTTGATCCGCTTGGTTTGTTCTTCCAGAGCGAGGTTGCGGTGTCGTAGGTGAGAACATCGCCGTTGTTCGGTGTGGTGATCGAGACATCCTGGTCGATCGTCAGCTTGGCTTGCGGGAACTGCACGAACTGGCCTAGCTCGTAGGCGGTAACAACCTCGATGATCGGAGTCTGGTCAACGTGCGCGACAGGACTCGTGCCGTACTGCCCCCGAAGGACGCCGGTGTACGTTGGCCCGCCCGTATTGACGGCAGCAGGAACCGTTATGTACTCCTGCTCAATGATGATGTCGAAGGCTTTACCAGAAGGCGGCAAGACTGCTGCGCTCTGGACGGTGAGGGTCTGCGATCCCGAGCCGGACGGTAGACCGTTCGGTGGCATGTTAATCGTAGTGCGACCCTTGTTGGAAAACCCAACTATATCCGTCATGTCATCGCCTCCTACGCCACGCCTTCTAGAGCGGCCTGCACCATCATTGTAGGCGCAGAGCTATTCGTTGACCACATATAAAACTCGACGTAATCTCCCGCGTTGAGAGCAACCAACCCGGAGATTGCGAGATCATTGACATTCTCGGACGAGACTTCGCCACCGTAGACCGTAGCTCCTCCTGTCCAGGGGTCGGCCCCATTGACGCGCATGTTCAGATACCACTCGAACGGCGCACCAGAGAGCACTCCACCGCTGGTGGTGAACGCGGTGAATCGGTAGATGCCCTTTACCGGAACGGTGAGCTTGGTGCTGCTAGGCGTCCAGAAAGAATCGGTGTCCACGATGTTCGTCGGCCAGGGGATCGCTTGAGGTGTGCTCGACGGCATGGGCCATGAGTTGTTGCGCGCCGCGACCGCATGGCCTAACGCATTTGCGGAAGATGACGCTGGCGGCTGTAGCTGCTCAACCATGAACATGCAGCCATCAGTAAAGAAGTCACCACCGGACGCCTCTGTGCCCGTTTCGATCGTGCAGCTTGTGGAGACATTCGCGGTCTGCTGAACATAGGCGGTGAAGTAGTCACCAGGCTTGGCGTAGCAAACGCCAATGCATTCAGTGGAGTGATAGACGGTCGTGGAGTCAGCGTCGCCGCCAAGTTGCTGCGAGTCCTGAGCTATCTGGTAGTTGTCGTTAAGGTAGATAGCAGCGTCGAAGACAGGGCCGCACTTGCTCTGAAACTGCCCGCAGAACGTGACCTTGTACCAGCCGAGTTGTCGCACGACGAAGCGATCACTGTGCGTCACGGTATCGTGCATGAGGCCCGAAGTCGCATCGTAGAGGTTGTTGCTCCAGTTGAGGTTCGTGCCGGCTGCGATCGTGGCTGCTGGGATCACGGCAGCGCCGAGATAGTTCGGATGCGTCGCCACCACTTTGGCAACCTCGCCCACGGAAGCGCCGCCGCCACCGCCGCCACTGCCGCCCGATGCGACAAGCTGGTTTGAACTATTGATGGTCACGGTCGTGCCATCCACGTTTACCTTCAGTCCGTTGGTGTCGTCGCCAGCGTTCTCAACAAGGCCCGATACGTTCGCGCCAGCTACGGTCGCAAGCTCAACGCTCACCAGGGATGGATTCGATCCGGTATACGCCGCGCCAAGAGCCGAGTCCGCGACATTGTCGTCGTACGAGATGCCTGCGATGATCTGTGCTCTGGTGAAGGACGCGATCTTGTAGAAAGTCGTTTGCGTGTCAACCACCTTAGTCCGATAGAGATTCAGCCCGTTGATGATCTGCGGCGGCGTTGGGACGGCATTGATGACGACGGCGTTAGCTTCGAAGCCTGGTGAGTTGAACGTCTGGACGCCGGCAGAGATCATGCTCTCTTTACTGTCGGTCGTGGTGTAAGTCGCTCCATACTCGTGCGTGCCGAGATCGTTCGCGCCAGTGCCGTCTGTCTGAACAGGCGTCACGCTGGCGATGGTTGGCGGGGTCGGCGGGTCGATGGCGATAGCTGGGCCAGCGGCGAGTTGGAGAATACCGCTCCCTGCGGGATCGACCTGGAGGAAACGCTGCCCGTTGTCGTTCGGATCGGGAGCGGAGAACGCGAGGCCGCGCCCCGCCTTGACCATGATCGGCGTGAAGCCTGTCGTGTCCTCGGTATCGTACGTCAGTCCTCGTCCAAGGTAGACGTCGATCAATGGGCGGTTCACAACCTTGTCGAGCGCATTCGGGTTTTTGTAGACCGTCCCTGGAGCGTTCTTACCCTGCGGCGGGGTCATGATGTATATAGAGCTATCGGGCGGCTTTTTATAGTCGTAGAAACCGTATGGCGTTGGCTTGATGCCTCTACCGGGAACCAGTTGGTTGATGAATGGCAGACGCTTACCTCCCTGACCGTGAACGCCGATAGCTGCGGTGTTGCCGGGAGTTATGTCCAGGTTCTGCACGTCCGAGTTAAACGGCGAGCCGTCGATGGTGTTCCCGTACGAGTCGTAAAGCTGCGGCGTGTATATAGGCGTAATCACCGCGAGGTCCGCGCCGGTTGGGTTGTCGCAGGCGTAGGACGTCACCGACAAGAAGTGAATATCCGAGCCTTGCCCGACCACCTGCGCGCGACTGGTTGGCTTGAGGTACGGAAAGAGCGTGCGCCACTGGTGATCCGCGATCAACGCCACCGGAGAAACGTCGTACGCACCCGAGCGGATACGCCCGTTACCCTCCGCAACACCACCTGTCATGGCGGCGACGGTCGCAGCGCGTACGGCGTTCATAGAGGCACCAACCTTCCGAGCACCATCTTAGTCTGACGCTTGGCAAAGTCGTGCTCCCACGATGTTACGAGAAACGGATTGGACTGCGTGCTGACTTCAAGGGTCTTGCCGTCTGGACTCCAGATGGTCAGCGCCAGGACGTCGTGAACCTGCAAGAAGGGGTTTAGCTGTACCGTCATCTCGATCGACTCAGCGGGTAGCGCGGCCAGGTTCACTTCGATGAACGCCCGCAGTTGCAGCACGCTCTGGTCAGTGATGGTGTCAAGTTGGATCGCCGGTTGCTTCTGCACAACACGGCCAAGATTCTGAATCGAGATGTACGAGTAGTCTGACGTGTTGTACGCAACTGCTGTCAGTGACGCTCGCTTGGTGTTCTCGGATCGTACGACAACCTTGTTAGCTATAGCTGTCTGATCGAGTAGCTTCTGAACCACTCCAGGGACGATGACACCATCCACCGCTGTCTGGTACTTGAAGTTGGGATCAGCCTGCGGCATACTGCCGTCCAGGTACGGGAGAGGAGCGAGGTAGAAGTTTCCCGACTCATCGTCGTACAGCGGCCAGTAGTTCGCTGTAGCCAGGAGGTTGTTCAGGCTCTTAAGCTGATTGTCTTTCGGCGTGAAGGGCAGCGTGTCCTTGGTGTGTGGATCGCCCTTGACAGTCTTGAGCGAGTCGGGATCGAGAACCGTCTGCGGCGACGGCACGGCGAAGATGCGCCAGGCCGGGATGTTCGGCCCGGAGTGCGGACAACAGCTAGGCGTCAATCCAGGTGCGTTCGGGTCAGGCCACACGTATGCTCCAACGCCGCCTGTCTGCGGCCCGATAGCTCCGGGAGGGAGCGTCGAGACGCCACCGTCGCCACCGGCGAGTTGAAAGACCGTCTGCGGATACGTTGGCGTCGTACCGTTCCATTGCGGATGCACTTCGGTCAGGTGCCCTGCGGACTGGACACCGTCCCAGGTGTAGAACTTCGCTGTGCTCGGGTCCAGGTACATCGTGGACCCGCTATACAGAACGCTCGCCTGGAAGAGATCGCCAGCCCAGGACTGCTGCGGGCCGCTCCCGGTCGATGCGTAGGGCATCGGCTGAAAATTCCACGGGTCGATCGGGTGTCCGGTGACGCCGTCGATCTTCATTCCGGTCGAGCCGGCGACATAGTAGAACTGCACAACGCGACCGGCTTCCGGGACCCAATGCAGGTAGGTCGCTGACCCAGGAGCCGCCTGCTGAGTCAGCGCGTGCGCCGTGTCGGCCACGGACCATCCGAAGGATGTTGCGTATCCGCGCGTGTTGCTCTGCGCAACCGCCAGACCGCCATCGCCGCCGCCTTTCCCGAAGCTGAGAGGGAGAGCTTGCTTGAATAGGGTGGGAGTCAGCACTGTGCCCGGAATACCGCGTACAGGGTCGTTTTCGGCCCCGGTTACGGTGTCGTAGACCTTGCCGGTGGTCGTGTCCATGTACATCTGGTTGCCGGCTTGATTTAGCTGCGAGAGTACGAACGCAGGGAACGGCCCGATGGCAGTACCCGGCTCTCCGGGAACCATCGTGCCGGGAGACATCTCGCCAGGGACAGCACTCCAGACCTGAGCCGGATTGATGGTTTGCACCGGCATCGGCTTGCACGTCCAGGGATCAATCGGAGCGCCTGACGGCGCGTCGATCTTCATACCCACCGTCGTGTTGTACTGCACGAGCGACCCAAAGCCTGTGGCTCCTCTCTGGCGCAACTGCGTGCTGCTGGCGACTGGCGACATGGCTGCTAGCGGGTCCGTCGTGGCATAGCCCTGCTGCGCGTAGCCTGAGCCGGTGCCCGTCCCGGATGGCGGCAAGCATCCGACGCATCCGCCTGTTCCGCCGCACGCCCGCGCCGGCTGTCTCCCTCCCATGACGGGATTGAGCTTGTCGGCCATGAGCATCCCGACCGCCGCCTGCACGATGTCGATGCCCTGCGGGATCACGTAGTCGTTCTCGAAGCCGAGGTCGTTCACGATCTGGAGCAGACTGTGTCCGGTGATCTGCCAGATGTTGCCGGTATCGTTCAGCGTTCGGTCAGGGATCGTGAACATGAAGATACCTACAGGAATCTCGTTCACCAAGCGTGGTCCGGTCTTCTCGATGTAGTAGTACTGCGCTGATATCTTCACGAGGTTCTTGAGCGTGTTGAACTGTCCAATGCCAGGAAACTCGAAGAGCGTAAACTTACAGCTTCGCTGAACGTCGTCCTTGGTGTTCATCGACACCACAACGTCCTGGATGTAGCCGGTATTGTTCACGGCGCATAGGGCTGTAGGATCGCTCGCGGTGAGAGGCACCGGCAATGCCACAGGGTTGAGGTTCAGGTCGAGTAGCCTCGCCTGCGGCACGATCGCCATGCCCTTTGTCCATCGCGGGTTCATGGCAAGTCCAACCACGGACTGCACCGTGGGGAAGTCAGCGTTGATGAAGTTCGCTGGATTCTGCATGAATGCTCCTAGTGCAGTGACCCGACGACTGGCAAGCCCCCAAAGTACGCCGTCTGGTGTAGCTCTAGAACCATGTCAGTGTTGATGTCGTCGTTCGGCTGATCCTCGTACTGAGCGAACTTCACAAAGATCGGGACGGGAAATCGGCGGTCACGATAGGTCAGGACGTTGTGGCTGTTCGCCATCGAGATCGCCATGTCGCGATTGTCTGCACCGTAGTAGACGTTGCCCACAGCGTCGGTTTCCTGCGACGGCAAGAAAACCTTGAGCGCGTTCGAGGTGCCGAGAATCCAGTAGCTCTTGAGGCCGAAGGTCTGCACCGGCAGTTGCGCGCCCTGGGGGACCCACTCCACCATGTCCCAGATGAGGTCGCGCTTCAGCGAGTCCCAATTCTCCACGTAGCCGCAATAGAAGCGCGTGTTGAGCGGATCGTTGATATCGTTCAACCAGATGCCGGCATAGTCGAGGGCGTTGTTGAGCAAGACGCCGCTAACCACCGTAGGCGTGGACTTGAGGCCGAGTGAGTTAATCGCGGTGACGCGGTAGTCAGCCTTGCATTGTGGAGCCTGGTTCGTGGTGATTAGCTGATTCCAGAGTTGCCCTGACGGGCCTAGTTGCTGCCAGCCAAGAGCTTTGCCCGACTCGGTGTAGGGCTGCCACTCGATGAGAACGCTGGTCGTGCCTCCGGGATTCGTCCAGTTCAACTGCACCTGCCCGACATCGCTCAACACGGTCGCGGTGAGTCCTGTGACGCTGGATGGTGCCGTGAACGAAACATTTAGCTGTACGTGGGCCGACTCACTGATGACGCCGGTCACAGCATCAGCCGTCTTGCACGACAGGTAGAAGGTCCCGCCATTGGTTAGTCCGGTCGGCGTCCAGTCGATCGTGTCGAACGAGCCGCCCGATGCGATAGACGGCGTCAACGTAGTCATCGCCATGCTCGCCACGACCGTCGCGTTGTCGGCGGCATACAGGACTAGCTGGTAGGCATTCGTCGCGTCGCCGTTCGTCTGTGTGTACGTGACGTGAGCCTGGATATCCGCCGCGCCGATGGTCGCAGGGAACGAGGTGTACGCCGTCCCACCAGACGTGACCTTGGTGATGGCCGGCGTGGCTCCCTGCTGTGGCGTGAAGGTCGCGAACGCAGAGTATGGTCCCCAGGTGCCGGCCCCCAACGCTGAGAGCGAGTCCTTTTCCCGGACCTGAACCTTGTAGGCGATACCGTACGCCAGCGACGCACCGCCAGGCACGCCGAGAGATGGTGTGCTGCCAACGACTTCGCCTGAGTCGTACATCAGGTTGTTGTCGGAGACGCGGTAGACCTGTATCTGACGGCTCTTGGTTGGGTCGCTCGGCGCACCAGGGTTTGACTGCCAGGTGACGGTTGGCGTCAGGGTGCTGATGTTGCCAACCGGCGCGACATTCGTCGGTGCGAGGGGTGCTGCGCTCGTTTGCCAGCCTGTGAAGTACAGATTGTTCGACGCATCTTCGTAGAGGCCCACGTTAAGGGCCAAAATTGGGTACTGGAAGCCCGTTGATGCCCCACCAGCGAATACCAGTGGCAAGGTCCACTTCGAGCTTGTACGCTTGGCAATATACGTCTCGCCATTGGACTGGTTGATGGTCGTCTGGAAGCCAACGTAGAGGTCGTTGCCATTGAGCAGCGTGGCGGGAGCTTGCCCGCTGACGATCTGACCCTGAAGCGGCACAGGTTGGCCGTAGGTGTTCGTGCCGGATCGTGCCAGCGAGTAAAGCAGCGTGCTCTGGTTCAGGACGAAGGTTTGCTGACCGCTCATTTCCTCCACGAGATCGAACGTCGTGGTGGTATCCGAGATGGTCGCTGCTGTCTCAAGATTGGCGGTGTTGTAGTTGTACGAGTTCGCGGTTAGCGTCACCGGCGCGAGCATCAGCTTGGTAGTCGCCGGATCGTACCAGGCGATATGCAACTGGCCCGAGATGGCCTTGATGCGCAGTCCGGTGACACCGGCGTGAGCGTAATTCAGGTCCACGAACTGCTGCGTGGTGTTCAGGGTGTTGTCGAAGCCTGGAGTGCGGAACAGGCAGATACTTCGCGCGGACCCTCTGGTGCTGGAGAAAGTCACGTGCCAGACGCCACTGACGTACACCGTATCGAGAGCGGGATAGTTCGTCACCCCGGTAAAGGTATAGGTGTAGACCGTCTGTGCGCCAAACAGATTCGTGGCGTCGTTGAACGTCGCAGTGTAAAGCTGGATCGACGTTCCCGAGTACCACATGTACAGAACGTCGTTGATGACGTCAACCGTGCTCAGGCCCGTAGGTGTGGGGGACCCCGGCAGTACCGTGGCTGCGGTCCAGGTCGCTCCGCTGTCTGGACTCGTCCGGTAGTACAGATTCCCGGACGTTGTGTCCTTGTAGATCACGAGATAATGGCCGTTCCCCATGACCTGAAAGAGTTGGACATGCGGGAACGACTTAGCCCATGAGACGTCGGCGTTCGCAGAGATGAGAGTTGCCATTAGGTTGGAGCCCCCGCCTGGCGTGCCGAATCCGACGCCCAGCCATTCATGATATTCGTTCCCGAGGGAGCGCCAGCAACATTGAGGCGAGCCAGCCCGTTAGCGCCCAGGGTTTCTATTTCCAGGAGTTTCGCCAGGTCGTTCCGTAGCTCTTGGTTGGTGTCCTGGATGGCTGTCGTGATCTGAGTAGCGGCTGTTGCGGTCGCCTTCTGAGCGTTGATCGCATCCTCGTGCGCCTTGTCCTGCGCTTCCTGGATCGCGGCCTGCTGTTCGATCTGTGCCTGCTGCTGCTTCGCTAGCTCTACAGCCTGCGCATCCTGAGCGTCCTGAATCTTCGCCTGCGCGGCTGCGGCGGCTTCTGCGGCCTGGTCGATCGCAAGTTGCTGCTGGGCCTGCGCGATGTTGGCGTTGTCCTGAGCAATCTTGCGGTTATCGGCCTCGATCAACTTCTCAGCGTCCGTCGCCGCGCCAAGAGCCACGGCGATATCGCCAAGGACAACGAGTTGGTCCTGGGACAGCCTGATCTGGTCTTGCTGGAGAATGACCTTTAGTTGGTCAACGACGAGCGTGTCTTGCAAGACTTTCTGCTTGAGTTGCGCGTCCGTGGCGTCTTCTTGCGCCTTGTCGATAGCTTGCCGTAGCTGCTGGTTTGCCACCGCGACGGCAGCCGACGAGATCATCATGTCGAAGCGCAGCTTGTCCTGAGCGGCGCGAAGCTGGGCTTGTGCCAGCGCAAGCTGTTGAGCGTCTGTGGCGTGGGCTATCGCCATCTGAGCCTTGTACACTTCGGACCCATCGGTGATGGCCTTGACCTGACCGTCCGCCTGTGCCTTCGCAACGTCGCCCTGCGCAGTTAGGACCTTGGTTTGATCCTGGATGGCCGTAGCGAGCGCATCCATCTGATCGACAAGCATCGTGGAGTTATCCTTGATGATCGCCGTGTTAGCGTCGATCATCTTGGCCTCTTCTTGCGTGATCTTGTCCTGCGTCTGCCAGACCTGGGTTGCGGTCTTGTCCTGGGCTGTGTCCAGCTTGCTGGTCAGGCCGAGAGCATCCACATGGGCCTGGTCCTTTGCCTCCTGGATTTTCTGGGCATTGGTTAGCGCGGCGGCGGTCGCCTTGTCTCCTTCCGTCTTGTAGGCGTCGAGAGCTTCCTGAGCGTTGGCGTTCGCCGTCATGCTGGCTTCTTTATTCATGTCGATCTGCTGTTGCGCCTGCGCCTGCGCAATCTTGCCATTGTCGGCCTCGATCTGAGCTTGATCGAGGAACACCGCGTCCTGCGCGGCGCTCGCTCCCGTCATAACCTTCTCGATATTGCCCATAACGGTAAGCTGGTCGAGCGCAACCTTGACATTGTCCTTCTGTAGATCAAGCTGAAGGTTTGCGACCGTCATAGCGTCGTGCAGGACCGTTAGGTGCTGTGCGCCGATGGCGCGGTCGTTTGCCGCCTTGTCCTGAGCTTCTTTTAGCTCGTCCTGCGCCACCGTGAGATTTGCCGCCTGGATCGCAGCATCCGACGACTGCTTGTTCTGTGCTTGCTCAAGCTGGGCTTGCGCAAGAGCGACTTGTTCCGGGGTCGTGGCGCTTGTCAGTGCGAACTGCGCCTTGGCAACTGCCGAAGCGTCCTGGATCGCCTTGACCTGACCGTCTGCCGCGACCGTGGCGACATTGGACATCTGCGTGATAACAGCGGTTGCATCCTTCAGGGCCGTTGCTACGTTGTCGATCCTCGCGACCTGAAGCGCGCTCTGTTCCTTGATGACGGTCGTGTTGTCACTGATGACCTTTGTCTGCGCGGCGACGACCTTGTCTTCGGCCTGGAGCACACCCTGGAAGGTCGGCCCCTTGGCCGTGGCCGTCTTTGCGGTTCCCGAGATGGCAGCCGCATCAGCTTCCGCCTTCGTGACCTTGTCTCGCTCGGCAGCGGCACGCTGGAGTGCGGCGATGTCGTTCTGGGTTGCCTTGCCGTGCAGCAAGATATCCACGGTCGCCTTTTCGAGCGCGTCGTTGTAGTGCTGCTGCGTCATGCTCTGAACGCTGGACAGAATCTGGTGCGGCGAACTGTCCTTGGTCATGGCGTCGCCAATCTTGGCGGCTGCGTTGTCGAAGACACGAACAAAGTCAGCGAGGTTCTTGGCGTGGCGTGCGTCCTCTGCCGCAATGTTTTTCTCTAGCGTTTGGCGTAGAGACTCCACGTGGTTCTGGAGCGCCTCCTCGATCTTGACTTCGTGCAGTCGGTGGGCAGCGTTCAGCTTCGCGATCGAGTCGTCGTATGCTCTGGTTTCGGCCTGCACCTTGTTCAGCGTCTGCGCATCGAGAGTCGCGACCTGACGATTGAACGCGGAGTCCTGGTTCTGCGCGGCTCGCGTCTCAGCGGCGATGGTGTTCTGGTAACGGTTGTTCTCCAGGGCAACCTCGCGCTGGTAGGCTTCGAGCAGTGCGGCCTTGTGCTGGTTAACCCATTCCTGATTGTGGTGAGCGTTGTTCGTCTCGATCGTTTGCAGTGCTGCCTGTTCTCGCGCCTGAAGGGCCTGCATGACATCTCTGTGGGTCTGGAGGTCGGCAGCCGCCTTTGCCTGCTGTTCGGCAGTGTGAGCCTGGAAGTTCGCCAGGTCGGTCTGGAAGGTCGTCTCGAAGTTCTGGAGGATCGTTTGCAGGTGGCTCTCGTGCGTCTGATTCGCGGTCGCGTACGACTGGAGGTACGACGTCTGCTCGTTGTTCATTGCCTGCTGCGCGGCCTTGTGTGCGTCAGCGACCTTGGTTTGCTCGTCCTTGTTCAGCGCGGCGATAGCTGTCTCGTGTCGTTGGTTCTCTGCCGTGATCTTCCCCTGCATGGCGTCGAACGCACTCGTCAGCTTGGCTTGCAGCGCGGTCGTATTCGCATCGAAGACCGCCCGGAACTGCTCCGGTAGCTTCTGCGCAGCTTCGTCCCACTTGTCGAGCGAGGCAGCCATCTTGGTATAGGCTTCGACGCCGGCTGCGGTCTGTGTGGCTCCGGTATTGGTGCTACCACCTATGGCGGCGTTGGATATGCTGCCAAGACTCATCTCGCCCATCGGCGTCCCGAGTTGCTTAGAGACTTTGTTGATCTCAGCTATGACACCATCGGACATCCGTTTTGCCGAAGCGATTGAGGTATCAGCCCAGCGCGTCATGCTCGCCTCAGCGGCAGCGGTCGCAGCGTCGATCTTGCCAAGGGCGTCTTCCGCCACCTGATGCAGCATGGCCTCGTAGTCCTTGAGCGCCACGACGAGCTTCTTGGTTGCGGCTTCTTGCTTCTCTGCTTGTTCCGCGAAACCCGCACCGGCCTTTGCGGCAAGCTCGTTCATCGACACGCCGTAGCCCATGACTTCGCTGTAGGTCTGTGCCGCCTTCTTCGCATCTTCGGTTGCCTGGTACTGCCTGTGGAGAGGATCGACCGTAGAGATGACCGCGCCTGCCACATTGCCCATTGCCCCGATGAAGTTGCCGATCCAGGTAACGGCGTCTTTGATGGCGCTGATAAGGTCGGTGAACGCCTTAGAGATGGCGGCGATGCCCATGACCCAGGTGTGACTGTGAGAGAGCAGACTACCCATCCAGCCAATGAAGTCGCCTACCTTGCTGACCGCAAACTCAACAGCCCCTGTGAAGTCGCGCCAGGCTTGAATGACGTCGCCCTTGACGTAGTTTACGAATCCGTCTATAGCATCGTGGACGCCCTGGACATGCTGGTACAGTTCGTACAGACCCACAGTGAGCGCCGCTGCCGCGATGACCACAAGCCCGATCGTGCCGGCGACTGCGGCCACCACAGCAATAAGCGGACTGAGTAGCGCGTACATCGTTGTCAATGCACCGTCCAGCCCGACAGTAGCAACCGTGGCGTCCACCGTGGCGGCTGTCTCGATCTCCTGCGAAAGCGCCAACTGCGCGTTGCTCGCAGCCATGTACTCAGCACGAGCCGTGTTTACTGCCTCTGCGGCTGTTAGCCTCTCGACCGATGCTGCCTGAGCGTCGGTTGTTGCCGCCAGAAGCCTCGCTTTCGCAGTGGCGATCTCTTGCTCTGTAGCGTTCTGCTTCTGGCTTATGGTGTTGAGGTTGAGTATGGCCGCTGCCTTCTCGGTCATGGCTGCGTCGGTTTCAGCAACCACGATGGCTTTCTGCGTATTCGCCATGCGCAGCGCGGTTGCCTTAGATAACTCGTTCTCCGATGCAGCCTCTAACGCCTTCGCCTGAGCGTCGGTGATACTGGCTGCGGAGCTTTCTCCGATTGCCGCTGTGCCCTGACGGAAGCCTGCGGCCATAGTTAAGGCCAGGTCTTTGGTAGACCCAATCACCGCGCCGGTGTGCGAGATGACAGGCAGCACGTTGCGCAGAGAGAACGCCCACGCATCCGCCGCGAGACGCCCACCGATAATGACGATATTCAAGGCTGCCCACGCAGCGGCTATCGCGAAAATCGCAGCGGTCGCACCAGGCGAGATAGTCAGCACGGAACCGACAGCCTGCGCGACGTCCTTCAGTCCGGTAATGGCAAGTGCCAGGACAGGGAGTAGGGCTGACGCGATCTCCATGTCCAGAGTCGAGATGACTTCTTTGAACTGGTCCCACCGCGCGGCGACGGTGCTCTCTGCGGCTGCGACGTCGCTGGCCCAATTCTTCACCGAGTCGGCCTGCTGCTGATACTTCGAGGAGAGCCGCCCCACTTCGTCAATGAGAAGGTTAATCATGGAAGAGCTACGGCTACGGCCAAACGCTGAGTCGATGATCGCGGTCTGTTCGACAGCGGTCTTGCCTGAGTTCTCTAGGTGCGTCTTCAAGTCTTCGACGGCGTTGAGCAGACCGTTCGGTTGGCGTAGGTCGGACGCTAGTTGCGTCTGGCCGATGCCGATAGAGGCGAGAGCCTTGGTCGCCGCCACGCTCGGTGCTTCGATGAGCGAGATGGTCATGCGCAGGCGCGTCGCGGCCATCTCGGCAGGCATGGCGTTGTCGGTTGCGGTCGCCAGGGCTGCACCGTAGTCCTGGATGGTCAGGCCGGCTTCTTTGAAGACCGGGAGCACGCCGGTGCCGATCGACTGAGCCAGGTCGCCCATGCGCACATTACCAGAACCGATGATGGCGTTCAGTTCGGCCATCGCTGCCGTTGCGTTGTGGAGATACTGTGGGAACGCCACCATCACACCAATGAGCCCGTTCGTTACCGTCTCTAGGTTGGCGTGGCCGACACGCGCCCCCTCGGCTGCCGTCTTCAGGACGTCCATCGCCGCAGCGTTCGAGAGGATCGCGCCGTGCGCCCCCTGGAGGGCTGACTCGATGTGGTACAACCCTTGCGCCAGGACTTCCGCGCTCTGGCCGACAGGAGAAAGCGCGAGTTGTTCGACAGAGGCAGTTAGCCCCTGAACCTGCTCCATCGTCGCGCCAGCCTGCGTGTGAACCAGCATCATGGCGTCTTGGAACTTCACCGCCGACTCGACGCCGTGGACGAGCATCGCGCCGCCCAGGACCCCCAGAGATATGGCGGCGAGGTTTGCGCTGGAGCCGAAAGCACCTAGCTCGGTAACGACAGACTTAATGACGGCGGTCGCCTGGTCAACCGCCTTCATGATGATTTCGAGGATCAGAGTGTTGTTGCTGCTGTCCACTTGCGACTCCGCGAGGACGCGGGCGCTCCCTGAGCCGCATGCTCTGGTCCTCAACCACCTAAAGTATAGGCGTTCCGCATGGCGCGGAACACGCGCGTACGTGGAACAGCGCCCGCGCGTATATTCTTGTCAACTTGGTTACGACAAAGATGCATATTGACGCGCTTCCGGCACTGATGGCAGAATGTCTCTGCGGGTGCGGGACCGCTGGGCAATCCCCGAAAGAGGAGAACCAATGGTCCACGAAACGCGACAGCAGTCTACTCCCACCCAGGAGAGGCAGTCAGGCTACAAGAACCCAAACGCGACCCCTGTCCACGTCAAGCGCCAGGTTCTGTCCATGATCCTGGAGATTTCGGGCGGGTCCGACACAGAGGTACTCATGCGGACCCCCGACGTCGCCGGCTTTCTGGCCTGCTACGGAGACAACGGCCCAGAGAAGCTGAACTCCCTGACCGTGACGATCGGACGCGCGATCGAGCAGTGGCTCGATCGAAACCCGGCAGACTTCGCCATCGGCTAAGCCCAGAGTCCAGCGCGACCCGCACCCGCGCTGAATATGATCCTCCAGATAGCGCCAGGCTGAGGATTTTCTGAGGGGGATCAAAACTTACCAGAGGTGGTGAGCAGGAGCCTCAGACTGGCGCTCGAAAGCCCGACATCACCGTCAGCAGTGCGGGTCGCAGACGGTGATTGGTCGGGCTTTCGTCTGTCACCGAACGGTGAACAGCGGTGCGAGAGTCAGCGCCAACTCGTTTGCTGTGAACTTCGCGAGCAAGCGACGATCTGCGTCTCGCACGATCTCGTCAATCATGAACAGTTCGTTGATGACCGAATCGGGTTGAGCGCGGTACTCTTCGTCAGTCCACCCCGTCAGAGCTATCACCCGGTAGTACCGCAGTTCGGGCGGGAAGTCGTAGTCCTCCCTCAGCTTCCTCGCTCCCTCCTCCAGTGGATTCGTCCACGCCCACACGGCCTCCCGGAAAGCGTTTCAGGGCGTCGGGGTCAGCCCCTGCCCACACCGCCGACATGAACTGGAGCGCCTCACTCCGCGCCTCGGGGTCGATCAGGCCGAGCCACTGCGCGAACTGCGCAAGCTGGGCCTTGTACTGTGCCGGGTCCTTGCGCTCTAGACTCCGTGGCGGCGGCTGAGGGATCAACTGACCCGCCATCGGATGCGGCCTGCCGTCGTCGTCGGTGAAGTCGTCTGGGATGGTGAAGAACTTACCCTCGACCCTGACGCTCATTCGCGCAAGCATCGCCTTCTCGGTGGACATCAGGACCTCGGTGTCGGTCAGTGACGTGATGTAGTCCTGGATGTCTTCGCCGCGCTTCATCATCTCGCGGACCTTCTTGCGGTCCACGCGCCCGATCACCTGCTTGGTGGTCATGGTGGACACGGCGTCGCGGTCGTCGCCGGTCTGCTCTCGTCGGAACGTCCAGAGGGAGCCTTCCGGCCAGTCGTCCTCTCGATATCCGTAGGTCGCGTTGGGGTTACGAATGCCCGATCCTGTAGTCATTACCTCTCCTGAGAACACGGTCGGCGGGGCTACCGCAGTTTGCGACCGTGCTTGCTACCACTGTTCGGCTTCAGTATAGCCTAGCTCCACCAGATTGGCTCTAAGGACGTACACCATTCCCGGAGCGCGCCGGGGTTGTGCGTGTTGATGATCGCTTCGGCCTCGGCGTGCATCTCTAGATCGAAGTACCGGCAGGTATGATCTGTGCGTTGGCGACTCAAGCCGCCACGAAGTCGGCACTTCCCAGGAGCGTGGACGTACGCCGCGTTGACCTCAAAGAAGGGGCAGTCCTTACACCGCTTATTCGCCCACGGAATCGGCGTCAGGTCGCTCTGCGCGATGCCGGTGTCTTCTTTGTAGTAGCCCTTCTGAACCATGTCTCGAAGTCGGAGAAAATCCTCGCTCTGGTCAGCCATGCTCCACCTACCCTGCAAAGTCTTCTGTTAGCCAAACGGTTCCGTCTGGCGCGACGTACACACCGACGCCAACTCTATTGTAGAGCGGGCTGATGATGTTGCAGGCGTGGTTGCCCTGGCAGCCTACCGAGTGCGGTTCGTTCATCATCTCGCTATGTAGCAGTCCGAGCATCTGAAGCGGATCGCCTGGGCCAGCTTGCCCGACGTTTTCACCGACGTTATTCCAACCGATGCAGACGTCCTGCGGGAACTCGTCGTGCGAGATGCCGTGCTGCTGGTACATGTGCTCTGAATGCACTTCAGAGCACGCATCCTGCGCGGTGCTTTCAGTGAGAGGCGGCACGCCATAGCTGGCGCGAGTCTCGTTGATTACAGCTACCATCTGACTCGACAGCGTCTGTGGGACCTGAGTATTGGTTGGTAAGGGCATCGCCGTAGGCCAGGGTGTCGTGGTAGGCGGAACAGTCGGGAGAGGGGCATATGTCGCCGTGGCTGTAGGGACAGGAGTGCTGGTCGCCGGCGATCCGTAGCTGTGAATCTGGACCGCGCCCTCGCTCATCCAGCATGACTGAAACCGTTGGCTGTAGCCGTCCTTACCGGAGAACTCTTTACTGGTAGGTAGACCGCAGCGAGCCTGGACTTTGCTAGAACTGGCCCATTTGCTTGCGAAGTGTGTGGTGCTCGTGTGCGACACGCTTCCCCATCCATTCCAGCCGCCAGCCGCGACCACGATCGTGATGGCAATGGCGAAGGCGGTCGCTACAGCGAGCGTTGCCGCCGCGAAGCACTTAGCGAGATATTGCAGGAAACCGTCCATAATGCTCCAACTTTCTTGTACTTTTAGGTACTTTGGCGGTTAAACGGGACAGGGCGCGGAGGTTGCAAGCCCACCCGCGCCCTGTCACTTTGCAAATTGTGTCTCTAGATCGTGCCTACATGTAGTAGGAGTAGAGCTTCTCCTGTCCGCTTGCTCGACGGGCGATGCCCTCGACGTTCTCGCCCACGGTGTCCGTGATCCCCTGGACCTCGGTGCTCTTCACGTAGCGGACGTGCGGCATGTAGAAGCTTCGGAACTTCCACGTCGGAGCCGCGTCCGTGCCCACGTTCTGCGCGAACTGTGCGATGAAGGTGGCGTCCAGGTCCTTGCTGACGAAGTTGGTGTAGATCACCGGGTAGTCAGCCGTGTTGAGCATCTTGAGCTTCACGTCGATCTTGCGCTTCGCGCCAGGGATGTACCTCTTCGCGGAAGTCCCGTCCATCGGGGCCTCTTCCTTGAGGTTGTTGTTGAAGTTGATCTCCCACTCGGTCGCGTCGTCCATCCGCTGAAGCATCGGCACCTGCGTTGATGCCTGGTCGCTCTCGATCGCCAGGAAGCCGTCCTGGTACTCGAACGACAGGTCGTTCAGGTCGGCCTCTGCGTCGTTGAACGCGGTCGGGGACGGATTCGATCCCTCGCCGTTGGCAAGCTGGCGCGGCTTGTTGAACATGATGTCGGTCGTGACCGTCGTCTTGGCCGCAGTCGCCTTCAGGTTGATCTTGCCAACGTAGCCGCCCCGGTACTGCCACGAGTACTTGCCGCCGATGTTGTCCTCGACAGACACGGTCGGGAGCAGGTTTGTCTGGTTTCGCGAGAAGTCAGTCGGCGTGATCGGCCTGTTGATGTTGCAGGCCGGCGCGACCACCGTGGTTCCTGCGCTCGTGTGCGTGATGACGCGACCGTCCCTGTCTCCCAGGAGCGGGAGGTACAGCCACTTGTTCACAGCGTCGTACTTGATGCACGCCTTACACTCCTGATTCAGTCCGGTGTCCACCAGGATCGGGATGCCAGGGGTGTAGGCGGCGCTCCCGGTCGTGAGCGCCAGGATCGAGATGTGCGCCGGCAGCGACGTGTTGTACGTCGGCGGCGCGCCTGATGCGGTTGCTCCGGTGTCGGTCCATGTCGCGGTGGTGTTGTCCGGGATGGCGTGAACGAAGGCGAATGCGCCCGCGCCAAGTGCGCGGTAAATGTTTCGCCCTGTGGTGCCTGGAGGCCCAACCGGGATCGCGGAGAGCGCGTCGCTGGACGTAGAGCCTGAAAGGACATCACCCGCAGTTGCGGTGCCCAGCGTTGTCTCGCCGTAGGCGCTCGTGAACGTCACAGCGTACTTGTAGGTTCCTGCCGCCAGCGTCCCACCCGTACCGGACGGCGTCGTGGTTGGCGCGCCCGGAGGAGTCATGGCTCCGTTCTGAATAGCGGTCGTGGTGTCGGAAGCGATGGCCGAGACAGCGGCCTTGAAGCCAAGCCCAGCCTCCCAGATGTCCAGCCCGTTGGTCGGATAGAGCGCGAACGTGATCGGACCTCCGACAGCAGCCTTGCCGTGCCGGTGTCCCTTGTCCGTGTCGCGCGATCCGACATAGGCGTCTCGCTCGATGTGCGTGTACGCCTGGTCGAGCGACTTGCTCTCAGCGAGTACGAACGATGTTGGCGCGACAAAGGCAAAGGGATCGGTGACGCCATCGGGACGCCACGAGATTGCTAGCCCTAAATAGCCTTCACCGCCTTCGGTGTAACCCTGGAGTCCCGTTGGCATTACTCTGTCTCCTCTTCATCTGCGCTTTGAGCGCCATCGTTTACAGCCTCATCGCCCTCGGCAGACTCCTCGGGCTCGTCTTCAGATTGTACACCGCTCGCGATCTCGGGCTCTGGCGGCGCGAGAGAGATGGGCGGGATGATCTCTGCGCTGTTCTCGCGAGACACCGTCCATCGCTCATGCTTCATGTTGGCGTTGTAAATGCCGGCCAAGAACTCTGCGAAGTCAGAGCGTGCCTGTTCGCCGGTGGGGCGATTCAAGCTCGCGAGAAGCTCGTCGGTAATCAGGATTGACTCACCAGGCCACAGCCCAGCGGGTCGATCCCCCTGCGGAAGCGTGAGTCCTGGGATGAAGCCACGTCGCGGCTCCTCGAAGCGTCGATCTCCGTTGTAAACGAGGCGTATGGTTTCCATTACGTTCCTGGCTCCAATCTCACGTAGCGCCGTGGCCGCACGATCACTTGCATCGCGCCGATTGCTTGCGGTATGTCCACCACCTGCGATTCAGTGAAGACATCCCAGGAGGTGCGGATGATCTCGGTGCTCTTGCCGTCACCAAGCCCGTCTGCATGTGGTCCTGGATTATTGTAGTTGCTGGTAAGGTGGCGGTTCTGATTGAGAGCATTCTCGACGGTCTGGAGGTAATTCCAGCACGCCTCCTGCTGGAACTGGTTGTAGACCTCGGGGTCGATCGGGTCGGCGTCGTACTGCTGAAGAGCTATATGGACCTGAAGGTGGATCACCAACGGTGAGTTTGTCGATCCCATCGTGTGTTCGACAACGCGCTTTGTTCCAGGCCAGATGGCGAGTACCGGCTGCCCGTTCTTCAACATCGGCGCGATACCAAGAGGCCGGTGCATCATCAGATTGGTCGCGACTTTCGCTCCTGAGAGATGAACATACTGCAAGCCAACAGGCAGCCCCTTGCTGGCGTATCCCCCGTACCGTAGGGCTAACTGGTTTCCTGTTACAGAGGTGATTCCGACCATTGGCTCACCAGTGTTGTCGAAAAAGTGCAGGTAGCCATCTTCGACAAAGCCGCTCGAACTGGCGAGGTTGAGTAGTTGGTCCCCTACCGCCGAAGCTGTTTGAACCGTCGTTGTTTGCAGGAGCGACGTTCGGCTAAAGATCGTGTCCGCTATCGCTCTAACGATCTCGATTTCGCGGGTTTGGAACGGCCCAGCCATGCTTGCTCCTTGCCCTTACAGGGGCACAATTTTCATGATACTTCCGGTAGGGAGCATCGCGCCAATACCGCTTACATCGGCCTGCTCGAAACCGGCTATCGGGTAGCGTGGGTCCTCTGGCGGAATCCAGTCGTTGCCGGCCACAGTCTTGAATCCGTAAGCCCGCGCTCTGGCGTACTGATATCCCGACCGATCGTTCTCTGCCGTGCTGAACACTTTGAACCTAGTCTCTGGGCCGGCGCTCTCCATTGTGTAGTCGGTGGCCTCTTGTAATGCGCCGGTCTTCACTGGCGTGTTCTGCCTGATCGCGGGCATGACCCGAGTATCCATCATCGTTCTGCCGATGGTCTTTGGCAGCGTGATAAGCAGCATGGGCATCTCCGCGATGAATGTCTCCAGCTTGACCTCGGCCAACCCCAGGTTGACCACGGACATGTCTACAAAAGCCATTAGGCAGCCTCGCCTATCCGAATAGCTCTCGTTACTCGATCGAGAGCTTCTTCCATGAGACTGAGGGCTACCCTTCTCTCGTGATTGTCTGGAGCAGCATTCATCACGCTCGATCGTAAGTCCCTAAAGAGACGATCGAGAAGGGCTTGCTTGAACGCCTGTTCGTACGTGATCTCCATGTCACAGTGATTCCTTGAAGTAGGCAGCGGTGATCGCGTCTTCGGCGTAAGCGTAGCGTGGTTGATCGAGGATCGCGCCGGCCTTGGGGAACGGATTTGGAGAGCGAGTCCACCGCATCTTGTCGCCCTTAGAGACAAGCAAGCCACCAGGCGTGCCAACGGGGTAGGTGATCGAGGAGTCGAACCAGACCTCCCAATCGTAGGAGATGCCCTGAGCCTTCATCTCGTCAGTGACCCGCGAGATGAACACGTCGATGCTATTGATGCTGTGCGAACCGTCGCGAGCGAAGGTGACGTTCGCGTTCGAGATGACGGCGAGCACGGTCGTGGACACGTTGTAGGTGTCCGGGCCGGTAAGCTCGGTAACGATGAACACACCGCGAGTCTGTCCGGTCTGTGTAACGACACGGATACGGTCGCCGGTGACGACGTCCACGCCTCCGCTGTATGGGGCCTGCGGGGCTTGCATCCTGATATTCCACTTGCGCAGTCTCAGGTGCTCAGGCATCCCGCGAATCACGATCGGTCGCGTCTCAATGACAACCAGACACGGATAGCTCTGGCCGGTACGGAGGATGGTCGCTGTCTCGACCATCGCTGTGTTCAGGTGCTTCCGAGCCCTAGCGATAACTGTTTTGCTGACGATAGGTGCCATCAGTAGCTCCTATCAGTAGTAGGGCTGGACGTAGCCGACAGTCGAGTTGTCCTGGGAAGGCTCCGTACCAGGCTCGGTCATCATCTCGCGAGTAAAGAACGGCTGGACCTTGGTCGTGTCCGAGACAGCCATGTCCTTATCGGCCTGAAGTAGCCCACCCATCAGCGGTAGCGCCGACGATCTCGCAGCCTCGTGCCGCAGACGATCCGCGAGAGCGAAGTAGGCGGTTGCGGCCTGAGACATTCGCTCTTTGATCTCCTGGTAAATCTCATAATCCACCGCTCTGGACAACTTGCCAGCGATGGCCTCTGCTGCGATAGCGGCAGCCCGCATCGGATTCGGCTTGAGTTGCAAGAAGAGCGATATCTCCTCGTCTTGAAGCTGCTGATCCGTCGTGTCTGTGTCGCCAACGAGCAAACGAACCTTGTCCTTCTGCCCGATGATGGTCTGGACAAGCTCGTCACCGGCGATGGGGAGATACGGAAGCGGCGCTGAGAGCGTTACGGTGTCACCAGCTACCGAGAGGATGTTGCAGATGTAGCCGTTCTCGGTCGCCGGCCCCGCGATGAAGAGCGACCCGGTTCCCGTCGTGACGTTAAAGGTCGTCAGCGTCGGAGGGGGAGTCGCTACTACGAGACTCGAACGAGGCTCAAGGTAGGTCCAGGACATGACCTAGCCTACCTGGAAGCGTCTTTAGGCGGTCGTCCCGGCTTGCGCTTCGGAGGCTCGGTCGATCCGACCGTCACCTTCTCGATTCGATGGTTGCGCAGGTAGCTCTCTCGGATGGTCCAGTCCCACGCCTCGACTTCAGGCATCTCGTCGCCCACTTCGCGATAGACGTGCTTGCCGTTGTGGTGGGACAACAGTCTCTGCACTGCCACGTAGGTGTGGCGCACAGACTGGATCGGTTCGGCGGTTTCGGTTTCGGTTGCGGTCATGTCATACCCCCAAGGTGGTCAGACCGGGCGGGACCCCCTAAAAGTCCCGCCCGGTCCATCAGTGGAGCATCTACTGGATCGCGCTGGTGAAGAACACGCCCAGGTCGGAGCCGATGAGCTTCATGTCGAAAGCCATCTCGCCCTCGACGCGGTCGGCCTTGCGCTCCTGCATCCTGAAGCGATACACAGCCACATCGGCGGTGCCGTTCAGGTAGCCCTGCCAGCTAAACGTGTAGCCAGCGGACGGGGTCAGGAGGCCAGGAGTGCTCGGCGCGAACAGGAGAAGCGCCTGCTTGCCGTACAGGTAGCTCATGCTGCGAGCCGCGCCTTCGGCGGCGGTGTTCTGAACCACGAACGGCACGAGAACTTCGTCCACGCCGAACGCCGGCGCGAGGATGCTGAAGTCCAGGAACGCTCGCTCCGTGTACTTGACACGGTCGATGATCTCCGGGTTGTTGCGCAGCGCGTTGGCGACTTGCGGACCCAGGATCAACTTGTTCGGCTTGCGCGCGGTCAACTGAGCGATGTTCAGAATCTGCGCCTGGATGTCCTCGATCGGCTGGCTGCCCGACACGTTCCACTCGACAAACTGGTTGGCTCCAGGAGCGGAACCCACGCCAGTCATGTCCGAACCGTTGTTGCCGGTCCAGAGTCCGGTGGTCATGAACTTACTCGCCCAAATCTGCTCGCGCTTGAGCAGCATCTGGTCGGTCACGTTCATCGTCGCGTCGCGATCCGGCGACAGCACGGAGTCGGCGTTGACGCGGACGTCATCGGGCACCATCACATGCACCGAGTAGATTTCGGCGTTGTAGGTGCTCGTGTTCTGAACGGTGTACTCGGAGCCTGCCGATTCGGACGCCGGTCGGCGCTTATCCGCTTCGGTTCGGAACCAGTAGTCCCGGTCGTACTCGTAGTACCTATCGCTCTGCTTCTGCACCGGCACGATCGGGAAGGCTCGCGCAGCGATGTACTGCGTGTTGTCCTGCCGATACGCGACGGAGATTTGAGTGAGCGGCACGTTTACGTGGACATCACTCGGGGTGAGGCCCGGAGTCGGAGTTGGTGCTGCCATTACTGTGTCTCCCTCGAATGTTCAGCACGTGCCCCCGCGTGCCGTTACTTTTACGACTACTTCTTGCCTTGCGGAAGCAGCATCACCGTAGCCATCTGCCCCGTTGCAAAGACGCCGGCCTTGGTCGCGATGCCGGCGATGTACTCCCCCGACGCAGCGGTATCGACATTCCCGCTAGCGTCGGAGCTAACCAGATCACCCTCGGCGCAACTGTTCGCGCCAGCGATCACCGGAGTCTCGCCCAGGATGCGGACAACCGCTCCCTGGTTCAGAGTTGGCTTGTTTTGCAGCACCCCGAGTACCGGACCACCGTCCGTCGCAAGGATGACGCCGTTCCCACTCACGTCCTTCTGGACGAAGCAGTAAATCTTCGCGCTCAGATCGACGTTTGCGTTGTACGTTCGATCGAGTACGCCAATGCCCGTTGCCATTGTCTTTCTCCCTTACCTGACCTAGTTCCGCGACCGGGTGCCGACGTGCTGGCCCGTCTCGCGAAGGTACTGAACGTACTTCGCATCGTCCCACGCCTCAGCAGCGGCCTTGGCGACACTGATGTTTCCGCCACCCTGCGCGGCGATTGCCTCGGCAGCCTTGCGAGCCGCCTCAACGGCGCTCGTCTCGCCGTTGGCCTGCGCGGTGCTGGCTCCGATGCTCTCCCAGAACCCGGCAGCGGACAGCGCCTCGGCGGCGGTCTTCTGCGTCTCGATGTACTGGTTGAGGGCTTCGGGGTCGCCGCCGAGCTTCTCCATCAGGGCGACGTGCTTGGCAGTCTCCCCGACGAACGTGGAAGCCGTCTCGGCAAACTCTCGGCGCTGATTCTCCTGCCGAATTTTCGCTACTTCCTCAGCCGCCTGACGAGCGACCTCAAGAGCGGACTCGACGGCAGCCTTCTGTGCCTCGGCGGCGGTCTTGGACTGCTCGGCTTCCTTCTTGGCAGCCTCTTCTGAAGCCCGAAGCTCCTTGCGCTCCTTCTTCAGTTCAGCGATCTGCTGCTCAAGCTCGGAGAGCCGCTTCGCTTCGGTTTCCTTGTTCTCTTCGCCTGCCATCGTATTCTCCTCTGTGGTGGCTTTAGTGTCTACGTCGCTGAAGCCTTGCTCGCTGGCGATGACTGGCTTGAGAGAGCTTGGCTTGAAGAAGGGCCGAGTCGTCAGAGCGCCTCCGATAGCAATGTCGCTAAGAATTGCTCCCGTAGCTGGGTCCCTCCACGAATCATACCATTCTGGCGAAAAGTACTTGAACCGCTTTTGCTCTAGCATGGCCTTGCCACGGTCGGTCCAGTCCGGTCGAATGGACACAGAGCCGTTGGGATTGATACGCATTCCGCCCCTGCGCATCCACCCGAGTGCTCCTGACAGCTTCGTCTCGTGCTCGGCGTCGATCGGGACGTCGTCCTGGTAGACGCCAGAGTTGAAGTTGCGGACGAAGTTCTCGTTCCGCTCTTTGGTGATCTCAATTTTGCCGTAGCGCGGCGAGTGGAACACGCCAGGAGGCGGCAGGTATTCGATCCAGTCGCCAACGCCAATTGATTCGTCAAAGCGCAGCGGAATGAACATCCGCAGGCCGATGCCGTCAGGCGTGACGAAGTGCGGCGACCCTTCTCGATACTGCTGTGACTCACCCGACACGAACGACGATGCCTCGCAAGCCTCGCAGCAACCACAGCCGGGTCCGGTGCAGCTATCGCAGCAATCGCCGCCGCAACCGCCCATCGCCTGCTCGTCGGCCCGCTTCTTGGCGAGTCCGCCCTGCTTGCCCTGCGCTTGCTTCAGGAACCGATTGAACTGCTCGGCAGTCATGAGCCGACCCGACGCGAAATGTTGCCGCGCGGCCTGCGTCAAGAACTTGAGCGTCTTGCTGCGCTTCTTGGAAGGCTCGCTGTTGACCGGCGCATTGACATGAACATCGCCTGACGTCAGGCCCGGTGCCGGTGCTGTCCCACCTTCATCGGCGCTGTTCGGGTCGCCGGCGCGGGTGTCGTCCTCGCTCTCGTCAGGCTCTTCTTTATCGTCCCAATCCAGGTCCCCGCCAGGCCCGTACTTGGGAGCCTCAGCCGCGAGGAAGGATTGCCAAAGCTGGTACTCGTGTTCGTACTGCTCGATCGCCTGCTTCGACGTGTCGATGCCGAACTTCGCGGCTCTAGCCCTGATCTTGGCGAGCGCCTTCTTCTTCGCTGCGCCGGCTAGACCCTTGGTCTGGTTGATCCGTGCCAGCGCGTTTCGGACGTGGCCGGCGTCGTGAATCGGGAGATGGCGTCCGCCGTCCTTGTCGATCCACGCAAAGTCACTGTCATCTAGAGCATTGCGCGCATCCGCGTCAAGCTCAGCGAACCACATCCACATGCCTGTCTCCTCCGATACATCCACATGCGCTAAAATGGTCTGTGACCGAAAAATCCGAAGCGACAAAAGAGCGCAATCGAAAACGGCGCATGAAGGTGTACTACTCCCGTTGTGAATCCGGTCTTTGCCCATCGTGCGGCAAGCAACCGCCCGAGCCTGACAAAGCCTGGTGCCCTGATTGTAGACGAAGGAGCAGGGGCTACAACCGTGGGCAAAGCTACGCTCGAAGACTTCCGTCCAGAAGTCGCGAGTATTCGCGCCTCGCACGCATCAGATCGCAGGAGGATGCAATGAGAGCGTACGGTGGTGAGTGCGCGTGCTGCGGCGAGACTCATATGGCCTTTTTAGAGCTAGATCATATCGCGGGCGGCGGAACTGAGCATAGGACTGAGGCGAAGAAGTGGGGACGAGCCTTTTATGATTCTCTGAAACAGCAGGGCTATCCCGATTGTGGATTGCAAGTGCTCTGCGCCTCATGCCATCGCGCTAAGACTCGCGGGCGCCCCTGTCCCTCAACTCACTATCTAGTGCGTTAGGGGTTGTCACCGTACTTAGCGGCCATCCGCTCTTCGAGTGACCACATTTTGATAGGGTTGCGATTCCGCGTGCCGTCGCGTCCCATATCAAAAGTAACAAGATTCGGGAGAAGGCGTCCTGGGGAGCCGCAGAGTGGGCACCCCTGTAGGTTTCGCTCTTCGATGGGGCAGGTGACTTCGTACTTCAGTTCGCAGTCTTCACTATCGCACCGATACTCATACACTGGCATTCTGGCTGTCCCCCTTACCAACTTGCTGATATTCGCCATCAGCGGGGAGCGACACCACGAGGGCAACCGTGTCCCCGCCTATCTCGTCAATGCGTCTTCGGAAAGCATCCGCGTGGTTCCCGCCAGAGAAGTCATCAATGAGCGTATCCACGGCGAGTCTCTTGCACTCGTCAGCTTTCCAGGTGGCAGTCAGGTTGGGATCGAGCTTCGGATGCGAGGTAAAGAAGGCAGGCTCGGGGTAGCCGAGGTCAGTCCACGCCTGACGAGCATCGTCAGTTCGGTTGCCTGTCATCACGCCGACCTGTATGCCTGCATCGGCAAACAGATTAGCCATAGGTACGAATACCTGCGGGAAGCGTAGGGCTGTGTTATCGAGATCGAACGCAACCTTACGCAAGCGATCCATCGGCGGTAGCTCGTTGAATAACCTCGCAATGTGCCACGCGGCCCCGAAGGTCGTCTCGGTCGTTTGCTTTGACCGGCGCTGCGCGGTCGCCAGCACTCCATTGCTCTGGAGTGGCCCACGATGGACGTGCGGCGGCTCGGCCTTTGGTGCTCGTGGTTGGTTCGGGACCTTCAGCGATGGCCGCTTCTTGCCGGTGAGTTTCGGTCGTGGCGGCGTTGCTGCCGTCGCTGGCTGCTCTTGCATACCGCCCTGTCCCGGAGGGTTGGTTCCAGGTGTTGCCGTGCTATGCGGTGGCGGCTGTCCGGGAAGCTGCTGCGGTTGCTGCCCGAACGGCCCAGGCATGAAGTTGCCGGGAGTCGGAGGCAGCCCGTACGGATTCGGCATGAGCGTTTGCCACTGATCCGGGAAGGGGTTTTGTAGCCCCTCGGGCGGCGGCGGCAGGTGCGCTTGTTCCATGAGGTGATTCATGAGCGCTCCCTGTGGGTTGGTGTCGAACACGAAGCCGGCCTGTCCAAGCTGGTAGATGTAGTTGCCAAGGGTGTCCAGGTCCATGCGCTCGACTTGTCCGTGCTGGAGAGTCGGCGGGTCCTTGATGTCCATGCCGTTCAGCTTGAGCAGGCGAGGAATCGCGACGTCATTGATCTGAGCCGCGATCATCGACAAGAACGCCGAGATGGCTGTGGTAAACAGTTCGATCTTGGTCTTGCCCAGCGACTGCGTCCCAACGTTGGTGTGCCCAAGCATGATGAAGTCACCGAGGCACGTCATGAGCATTCGCTGTTCGTGGCGCTCTATGACATCGCCCAGGTTGAACTGACGTGTCCCTCCAGTGGAGAGCAACTTCAGGTCCCACTCGCGGTTGCCTCGATCGTCCGTGTCGGACGGAATCAGGATGCCTTCCTGCTCATCGCGGCGAACATTGCGCACGAGATCGAACCACGCCTGCCGCATCTGCGCCTCTTGCGGCGGTGCGTTCGGGTCCAGGATGCTCGACGGCACGTAGCCCACCGGCAGTCCAGCCATGTCTCGCTCGGCACCGATAGCCTCGATGGCCTCCAGGTGCTTCGCCATGTACCAAGAATGGTATGCGTTGCGCCAGAGCGAACGACCTTCAGGGTTGGCGCGCTTGGTCGTCGTTCTGAAGAGCAGGCACTTGTCCATCGGGATCGTGTGCTCAACGAAGTCTGGTGGACCTAGCTGGACAAACGCCTTCGGGAAGTTAGCGTGGAAGTCTTCGTAGTCCCAGCGCAGGAGCGTTTCCTGACCGCGCATCTGCCAGCCCTGCCAGCCGATGCGTCCGTCGTCATACTTGGACGACTTGCCGTCGCGGCGCTTAAAGACTTGCTCGAAGAGCGACCACCCGTAGTCGATGAAGGTCAGGATGTCAGCGAGGGTATCTTCCCACGGCTGTTCCATGTCGTGAATGCACTCGAAGATGAACTTCGCTGCGTCGTGCCCCTCATCGTCGTCGCGCCCTGGAGCAACCGTCCAGGACACCTGACGAATGAGCATCTCCATCGCGAAGTGCAGCGCCCCAATGGGAGCACTGTTGTCCGACATCTCGCGGAGAACACGCCGGCCCTGCGGCCCCTGAAGGTCATGGAGCCATTCATCAAAAACGTAACCGGCGTATCTCGGGAGCCCAGATACGCCCAGGGGGACAAAGAGGCTCGCTTTCTTTCTATCGCTCGCCACCAGGCACCCCCTACGCGATACGCGCAGTCATTAGATCGGCTCCGCGAACAGGTTAGCCGTGATTCCTGCGCCGCCACCGGAGAGGGTATTCGCGCTCACGTTGATGCGCAGATACCTGTACTTGTCGTTGATGGTGAAGACCTCGCGAATCGTGCCGGCCCCAGGGGTCAGGGTGGTTGAGCCAACCGCCCGAGTGACCGTAGCCTGAGCGTCGATGCGACTGTACCCGGCTTGGTAGAAGTTGGTGTTGTCCATCGAGCCCTCGAACGTGAACGTCACCGCCTGAGCAGCGATCGTCCCAACTGCGACAACCTCAACCTCCTGCGTGCCGTCGAGGCCACGAACATCCGCTGCTGTCTGCGGGCCGGTTCCAGTGAGGTTAGCGGCCAGAGAGAGTAGCCGTGAGTCTTGCTTGCCTTCAGTTTCGAGAGACATGGCTCATTCCTGTTCTGCGGTGAGGCGGGACCGGCCCGAAAAGTAGCTGGCCGGTCCCGCCTATTGAGGTTCGGTTACGAACGGATCGCGACGATCTGGTACGTCTCGGAGGCCGGTGTGAGCGAACCAGCGGTGTCGTTGACGTAGGTGATGGCGAGCGTGTTGGCTGCCGACACCCGGACGTTGACGATCCCAAGACCCGCCTGCGCGGTCGGCTTGTTGACGAACACCTTGTCGGCGGTCGTGAGTCCGTTGACGGTGAAGGTCTGCTCGGCGGTCGTGTTCGCCGCGACGGCGACCGGCGTGAGAGCGGCTGAGTACACCACGATCTGCGTCAGTGGCGTGCCCGAAGCGCCGACTTGCAGCGATCCGGTGAGCGAAAGCGGCGAGTCAAGAACGAGCGAGCCCTTGACTTCAAGAGAGCCACCGATCAGGGCGTTCCCCGGCTCGTACAGGTCTACGTGAGTGAGAGCCATTTCTGTCTCCTTAGTCGGTCCTACTGTGGCGGTTAACCCACTTGCTGCCCGACCCCGCGACCGCACCGGGCGCAACGAGCCGGAATCTCTTTTCTGCGTACATCACAGCATACCGCATGGCGTCGCAGCCGTGATTGTGCTCATCAAGCGGAAGCTCTTTCATCGACTGTCCCTGACGGCGCTTGTCTTCTGGAGGCCAGGCGTAAACATTTATCTCTTCCGCCAGACATGACGGCATTCCTCGATCTGTGAGCGCAGTCTCTTTATTGACAAGCGCGTCGCGCATGATGAACAAGCGAGGCTTGCCGGTGCGCTCGTCTACGCGCAGCCGCTTCTGTACCGCTTCGATGCCGGGGATGATGGCCTTGCGGGCTTTGACGGTGTAGATGCCCTCGTTCTGGAGCGTGGCGCGATCCTCCGAGTCGTGGTCAGCGACCGTGGCCTCGAAGTACGCCTTGCCTGAGAGCCGTTTGATGTTCCGGGCGTGGTCCGACACGATCATTTGTGTGCGATACCACTCGCGATACAGGTACATCGCGCCGTCGTTGTCGAACGCCCACCACTGACAGGTGAAGGGATTGACGAAGCCGAAGTCGATGGAGCGGACACGCCGCCAACCGTCCGGTATCTTGAACGAGTCGATGATGTGAATGTCGGCGCTAAACTCCTCGTACACGATCCCTTCGGCAGCGACCCAGCGGCCCTCGTAGAGTCTGGCACGTCTGACGCCGGTAAGACTCATCAGCTTGCGCATGTACTTCTCGCCTTGAGGCGTAAGCTGACTCTGGCGATCGTAGAGCTTCGGGTTGTCCACGTGAAGGGACACGAGCATCGTCAGCCCGCCGTTCTGATGCCGGCGCAGAATCCAGTGCCACGGTTCTTGCGGGTTTACGTCGCCCACGATCTGCTGAAACGGCATGACGTCGTGGCGCAAGCGAGTCGTCAGGGTTTCCCAATCGCTCTCTTTGACCTCGTTGGCCTCCTGGACGTAGATGATGTCGTAGTCAGTGGAAAGTACTTTGCTGATGACATCCAGACCGCCGACGATCAAGCTAGAGCCGTTGGGGTACACAAACCTTGCCGGCTCGGACTTGCTGCCACCATAGAAAAAGACACCGTCGAGACGGTGGAGCACGTGGTCCCTATACGTCACAAGGCCAGACTCGGTGAGGCTGACCAGGGTCTTGCGGGCGATCAGGGCGCGAGTCCCAGGGAACCTGGAGAGCAGGAAGTGAAAGTACTCTAGGATGCCGCGTGACTTGCCGGTGCCAGCGGGTCCTGAGAGCATGACCTCGTCGTCGCGGCAGCTAAACAGCTTCGAGACAGCCCCTCGCGCCTCGAACTCGACTAACTCGCCGTCCTTGCCCACGAGTCCGTCTGGACCCATGAGCAGCTTGGCGTCAGCGTATTCGCTTTCAGAGAGTTGTCGAGTCTCGGCCATGACCGCTCCTTTTGCGGCCACGCAGGGCATGAACCAGCATGAACAAGTCTATGGCGAACTGGATCGCCTGGAGCACCGAGAAGCCGATGACGAACGGCATCATAGCGGGAACATTGCCTCCGGAGCGTGGATGTTGAGAGGAATGCCGTACATGGTTGGCAGGTATCCGTCCATCTGAGACGTGCTGGTGGACCAGAGCGTTTTGTTAGACGAGACACCTTCGGTTGTCATGGCGTTCTCGATGAGAGACTTCAGTACCGCGTGCCAGTCGATAGTCTCGCGCTCGTGCTCGGCTTCGCTCAAGTCAATGTGTCGAGCATAGACCTTTCCTGGATACGTCCTGGCCGTGACCTCAAGTCGGTAGTACATCACTCCCCCTTCAGATCGGCGGTTCGGTGACACGTCGGGCACCAGTACTTGTTGTGCCGGCGCTGACGTCGATCCGCGCAGTGCTCGCAGAGTCCGTGGTTGCCGGTGCGGCCCTTGGGTCCGCGAGACGTGGCGCGACGCGGGCGCGGTTCAGCTTGCTTGGAGAAGGCGGTTCCCTTGGGCTTAGCCATTGGCTCGTCCTTTGTTGGCGAAGTACTCGGAGATATCGCGTCCCCAGCGCATCGAGAGGGTGTCCACGACGGAGCAGATGAGCGAGAAGCGATGGTGTGACTTCCAGTCCACGAACCAGGCGAAGCGAAGTATTTGCTGCTTGACGTAGTTAGCCACGGTAGCTCCCTTTCGTGCGGGTCCAGTCGATGTACAGTTCGTCGCCCCATCGCTCCTCAAGGTCGTTGAGGGCGTTGCAGAGCCACTCGAACTTATGGTCAACGGTTTCGTCCATGAATAGGACGAAGCGCAGGACAAGACTTTTAGCTAGAAGCATGTCGTATCTCCCTTATCGCACTGCCCGCCACATTGGCAGGAACAGTTGCGAGGTTTTTGTGTCGTTTCGCTCGCTGGGTCGATCTCCCAGAGGTGGTCCTTGACCGGATCAAGCTCTTCAGGGACCTCGAAGGTGTTAGGCGGCTTGTCGCTCGGAGGCCAGATGTAGCCACCGTACTTGAGCCGGTCGATGTGCTCGGCGGGCACGGATGAGGGCTTCGTGGCGGGGTCCGGGTCGCCGTACACCTGGACATTCAGCACTTGTCTCGCGGCTTCGCGGTCGATATCCGACGTGCAGTAACGCTGCAAGAACGCCTTGTGAGCCTCGATCTCGGACAGTGGCGTGGTGACCTTCGCTGGGGGCCACTCCTCCTCCAACCAGGGATCGAGCGCAAAGCGGAGCGCGACGTCGTCCAGGAAGTAGGCGTAGGTGTACGTGAAGTCGAGCATGTGGTGGTACGGCCACCGGAGCGCCTTGTAGATCGCGAGCTTCAGTCCGTACTTCATGATCCGTGATCCTCCAGTTGCTTGGTCGGGTTGTCCACCATGTCGGGCATGTCCACGCCGATGTAGACGCGGGTGATCTTGGACTGCATCCCCTGTTCGGCCTCGACCGCCGCCGCGACTTCGGCGCGCTTCTTAGAGCCGTCGAGCACGGCAAGCTCGGCCTCGATCGAGACGCACGTCTTCAGAAACTGGGCCGCTGCCGTCGCGCCCTTGTCCTGGGCACGGTAGTGCTCGTACGCCTCCCACGCCTCCGCTTTCATGCGATTGAGACTGGCTATATGGGTCGCTCGGTTCTTCGCGGACGACGAATCGTAGTCCGCTTCCCACTCGCGGTAGATCGCCTCTTTGTCGAGCCGGATAGTTTCCGGCGACACCGGCTGGAGTCCTTGTTCTACAAGAAACTCGTTCACCTTGTCACGGACCTGGGATAGACCCCAGCCCTTGTTCCAGTACTGCATCGCATACGCTCGGCGTCGCTGGATGATCGGATCATCGACAGCGGGCAGGTTGCGGACGGGTTGCCCGAGAGCATTCGTCTTGTTGCGGCGGGGCCGGCGGTTGCCCTTGCGCTTCACAGGAATCTGCTTCCCGGAAGCGGCAAGGGCCTCCGCTTCAAGTTGAGTAGCGTCCTGGTAGCCCGCTACTTCTTTGGGCTCCAGAAGTCCCTCAACGGCAATGCCGGCGTAAACGATCTTTCTCCGAGGCTGAGCACTTGACGGAGCGTCCAGGACTTCGCCCTCTAAAACCTTCGAGTTTTCTTCGACGCCCGGAGAAATTGTTGTGGGCGTCTGCTCGTCAAGGATGTTGACGTACGGCCCGACTCCGTGCTCTGCCATCTCCTGATGGATGAATCCGACTGCCTGATCCGCCAGCGAGTCGGGAGCGTCGTCTAAATTCTCGTCGGTCGTCAGGACCGTCCCGGATATTTGCTCCATGTCCGCATCGTATCAATTGGGACCGACGAAGAGCAAATCCGCTTCTTCGAGAGCCTACTGGACATAAGTGAGCCCTCCACCCGTTTCAAGACTGTCAAACCTCTGCTCTCTGTCCGCCCGAAGCGATGATGTGCTGGTGAAGAACTGGCGCGCCGGCGAGGTCCGTCGTCTCTGTGTAGGTTGGAGGGCTCTAAGGTCTAACGTAGGAGCATTACTTTAGTTGTATAAGACCTTCTAAGTAACTATACATACTAACGGAGGGAGGGGTATCTCTTTTTGGAAAGTCTGAAAACCTTTTTCTCTGGGACCATGTCGTACGCTATTAGCTCGTCTCGTCAGCGTTGTCGTTAAGAGCACCTTTGTCGTACGACATCAGGCCGAAGGGGGTAGTTTGTCGTACGACATGACAGAATGGGGAGCGGGCGTATAGGCAAAAGGTTTCAAATTTGGAAAACTGGCGTGTCGGTTGCCCCAGCTTCCAGAGCGGGGCACCCCTCGCCGCGAGCGGAAAGAGTGGCCCGCTCTCATAGCAATTGCGCTAACCATCCTTGCCATACCACGAGGTTGTACGCTGATCGAACAAACAAGTGCAAATAATAGCTATTCTGTCAAGTAGATAACGCCGTCCCGGCTGACTCTAGCAATGCCTTACTTGCTATAGTGCCGCTCTGTGTACGATATCCGTACACTATCTGTGCTCTCTGTACCCTGCTAGCACACCTGCGAACTATGGCACGCAGAGACCTATGAGCGGATGTATCCCCATGCGGGACCCTGCGAGACAGCGGCCATACACTTCTCTCTCGTTATCCATCGTCATCCATCCATCCGCTCTGCCCTGACTGCATCCATCGGCCTACCCTCACGCCATACCATCCGCTCTGCTACCAGAGCACGGCCATAGACAGGTTGTAGCTACCTCGTGAGGTAGTCAGTCACGAGGTAGCTACACGGGTGATCTAGGCACACTTTCGGACGTTCTAGAGGCAGTCTCTGGACGTATCGCTCACAGCCGCCAGGGCACTACTTGACAGGGCACGCAAACTGCGGAAATACCGCGCGGTATGTCACATGCGGTATATATTCGGCTGTTTTGGCGTCCTAATTTTCACGTGACTTTGGTCCCCTCAGTTTTGGCTTGAATACGCCAAATAATCGAGGTAATAGAGTTTTGACATCTATCTCTTGACTACTTGACTTGTTGACAATATACGCCGTTCCATGGTTCAGTGTACGTGCGCGGGGACAAGTGTCCCCCATAGCCAAACTTGGAGGGCAACATGGAACGAACGACCGAGCACCACTGGCACATTGCCGCAACTCGCGCCGACGAGCCGAACTACAGTGCAATCCTTGACCTACTCATCGCGCTTGAGACTGAGCCGACGGATGTCAGGTACTGTCTCGTTGAGGCACTGCAAGCGGGAGACGTTCCTGCAAGCATTCTTGCCATTGTCCCGTCAGATGCTCAGTCGTTCGCATCGTTCTACCTGCGAGGTGACAACCGCTAACCATCGGCCTAGCACGCCATACCGTCAATCCGCACTTTGACCACAGTTAGGAGCACAAAACGTGAAGAGCCAGACACCTAAAACACCGTGCCTGTATTGCAGGCAAGGTGAAGTCAACACAGCAGGCGCGTGCTCGTCATGCATCGCCACGTACACGGCAGGCACACCGCTAACCTGTTTCGATGGGACCGTCATCAGTAAGGACGGTACACACGAGACAGCAAGCGCATATGTCGCACGCGTGTACCCTGACGGCCCGGAATCCGACCCTGTCACACAACCAACCAAGGAGCGCAACATGGCCCGTAAGAACGCATCGCCCAAAGTCAACGCGGAAGACATCAAGTCAGTGGTAGCAGACAAGCCTGCGAGTAGCGCGCCTGCAAACGCGCCCAAGCGTGAGCGTAAGGCCAAAACTCCCGCCACGACGGCCAAAGGCAAAACGATTGCCGCAAGCGCGCCGGCAGGCCAGCACGGTACACCGCCAGCACCGAGCAAACGCGCTGTAAAACAGCGTGCGCCCAAGCCGTCACCCGATGGCTCCGGTACCTCGCAGAACCTAGACACGGTCGCCGTTGACGAGATGTTTCCAGAACCGCCCAAGCGTGCGCGTCGGGTCTTCAGTGGGACCATTGACGGTCCTACCATGCTCGCCCGCGTTGACAAGCTGGCGCGTATGGTCGAGCAGCTTCAGGGCGCAATCGAGGTAGTGACCAAGCTTCCCGAGCCTGATCCCGTCGTGGCCCTGCCTGCCGTCCCGTCGTGGGACGATGCCATCGCTGCGTTGTCCGGTCATGCCGCAACTGTTACCGGCATGGATGCTCTTGCGCTTGGTATGGCCGTCCAATGGCTCACGGACAACCGACCCGACGATGGCACGCCAGTTACGCCGCGCGTGTCCGATACCTCACCTGTTACGCCGCGCGGCAGGCGATCCCCTACGGCCACGACTCCAAAGGCTCCAAAGGCCAAAAACAACGCAGCAAAGGGCACCACAGCGAGCGCGTCCAATGGCCGTACGCCGCGTGCTGATACCCTTGCGGACTTTGCGCGCGTGACTGGCGTCGAATTGCCGGCAGGCACGAGCACGCGCAAGGTGCTTGAGGATTGGCGCGACATGCTGGCGGCTGTACGTGGCGCGACGCGCGGACCAAACGGCGTAGACCTGAAGAGCGCGACGCGCGGCATACTGCCGGGCACGGCGGATGTCCCCAAGTCCCTACAGGCGGAGAAGTCCCAAGGCGGTATCTCGCTCGCGGCCATGGCACGCGCCCTGCACTACAAATCAGGTGATGCCCTGCTGACTGACATCAACGCGCGAGACACGTACCATCGCGCCGTGCGAGCCTATTGGAACCGCGACAAATAACCCGGTCCCGATAGCGCGTCAGAACGTGCCCCGGCAGTACTGCCGGGGCACGTTTGCATGTCCCGATACCTCACGGCCATTACACGCCAGTCAGGAGCCACAAATGAACAAGTACAGCTATCCTGAGTACTTCCCTGAGTCGCTACGCCGCGCACTCGCGGCAGGGTACTACGTCATAGACGCGCCAGACGCGCCAGACTGCCATGCTGGCGTGCCTCAAGCTTGCCCTGTACCTAGTCCGGTACAGCGTGCCCTGCGTGACCTGAGCGCGTCGCAAACGCGCGTCCAATACGCCGCGTACGCCGTGCGCGTGAAGCTGCTACAGCTTGCCCGTTCTCACGAGGTACAACCATGAGACTCCGAGTACCACGCCATAGCTACAGAGCCAGTCAAGCCGGCAGGCGATACCGTGCCCGACTATCCGCCGGCCTACAGCTTGCCATCGCCTGCTATCCCGATCCCTGTCTTGACGTTTACGCGGATGGCAGTATCGCGACACCGCGCTCATCCATCGCGGGTGAGCGCCATTCTCGGAGCGCCCGTACAGAAACGGGACGCTCGCACAGAAACACAAGGAGCTAGAAAATGGAATCTCAGCACAGAAACGGGAGCAGGAAACACTACCACGCCATGAGCGGAACGCCGGGGTGCATCCCTGACTACAACGCTCACTGCGAGACTATGGACATCGCCGTGAGCAGTCTCACTGACTTGTTCGAGCTTTCCGACGACGAGCAGAGCGAACTGGAAGATCGCCGCTTCATCTGGCTCAATCCCGACCGGGGAGCGAGCTACGCAGAGGTCGCGTGCTGCACTGACACCTGCGATCCGTTCCAGTTCGACTAGGAGCAGAACCATGAACGCTACAACGGTTCTAGGCTACACGGCAGATGCCGACGTGTGGTGCTCACCATGCGCCACTGCTCTCTACGGCGATCCCGATACCGCTCTCGACGGTGAAGGTAATCCCGTTTACCCGATCTTCACCTGCTCAGAGTTCGACTACGAGCCGCACTGCCGCGCGTGCGGTGCGCTCATTGATTGCGTCGTCATCCATTCGGAAAAGGAGCACAGAAACATGGATACCACACGACAACCGACCTGCGAGGAGCGAATCGACGGCTACCTCCGCTCACGGACTCAGGAGGTCAAGGACGCTCTTGAGGGGCGCGGCGAAACCGACTTTTGGGAGTACGGGCTCGGATTCGATTACGTTGCTCCCGGAACCTTCAACGATCAACCGCGCGGATACTTCCGGTATCAGCTCTCATGGGGAGGGCCGAGCGAGGAAGTCCGGTACTACGTTGATGAGCAATTCAAGCCGTACCGGGTGGAATTTTGGTTTCTCGATTGGTTCGACGGAGCGCACCGGGACCTTCAGAGCGATTACGGCATCTGGCTCGACGTGTTCCATGCGTACCAGGACAGCGGCACGGTAGCGCGCGAGTTCACAAAGAGCGCTTGGGACTGAGCCATGAAGTTTCACGTCATCTATTCCATCGACATCCCACGCGACGAGCGGATCAAGCGATACCATCCGCCAAACCTTTCGGCGTGGACGCTCATGGCCGGCGACGACGGCTATGAGTACAGCTATCTTGAGGGGCGCTGGGAGCACGGCAAGCATCGAACGTACGTCCGCGACGACATGGACGAGCGTGAGCTAACGCGCTTCCTGGACGAATGCTCACTCTACTCGCAGTCAACGCCGACCCTGGGCGCTCTCGTGGAGGGTGAGCTACGCCCTGCCGTGGCGTTTACGAGCGATGGCGAAACTTCAGACGGCGACGTGTTCATCCAGAGCGCATACATCACGCCCGAGCCTGAGCAGGGTGACGACCTGGACGGGCCAGCCGCGATGGAGTGGCTCGTAGAGCGTTTCGCTCCAGGGTGGTGCATCATCCCCTGCGAGCGATGTCGCAAGCTCATCACCGTTGAGGAGCGCGCGGGACAAGCTCGCTACAAAGGGCGCGCTTACTGGCGTTCAATCGTGTGCGCTGACTGCTACAGCCGAGCGCGCGTTCACAAAGTCCCGTACGGGGGCTAGGAGCAGAAACATGGAATCGAACAGCACAGTCATCGCGCAACACCTGATCGTTACCAAGCGCGAGCTACGCGATGCCATCAAACACGTAGACAGCGCCATGACCGCTCTCAGCGACGCGAGCACGATCGCGTGGGAGTCTCGGCGTTTCGATGTGGCCACATACGCCGCGACCCGAGAACTGTTAGCGCGAGCGTCTGTCAGTCGGATCGCCCTGAGCGACGCGCTGAAGCGCACAACCGACTGGCTTGACACCTATCCGTCATAAGGAGCAGAACCATGCCACAGTTTCACGTAACCAGCGGGAAGCAGTTTCCCGATGACACCGCTCGCCGCATCCCTGAGCGCGGCCATCCCATCGAGATCGGTTTCTGGATCGAATACTACAAACTCCAGCCAGAGCGCGTCAGGCGATACGCCTTGGAGCACGTCTATCAGATCGCTCTCGTGCGTGGTCAAAGCTTTGGCTTTCGGCTTGAGCGATGGGACACCGATCACGTCATGACCGACGAAGGATACACGACACCCGGCGCTGCTCTTCAGGCGGCGTGGGATCAGGTCGCCCGATGGGAGCAACACGACCGGGAGATGGGAGCAGAATCATGAGGCTCAACTACGTGCTCACCCTGCGACAGAGCACCTACGGCGACCTGTGCCGTCGCGCTGGCGTGGATTGCGATAAGCATGGCTACTTCGATGTGAGCGGTGCCGTCTCGCGGGCATTCGGAGAGATACGCATACGGAGCGATGTCACGTGCCACGTCGGTGGATCGCTCCGATACCTCAGCGACGTTCTTCTTGAGCAGATCAGAAAGGAGCAAGATAGTGATTAGTCAAACAGGGCTGCGCGCTCTGGAACCAGACCTGAACCTTGAAGCGTTCACCCGACACGCTCATGCCTTCGGCGGCGACAAGCTCATCGCCTACCTGAGCGGCGGGCGCTACAGTCGCGAGCAGATCAGGCCGCACATACGCTACGACCTTGGAGAGCTTGGGTACGTCGTGAGCTTTGAGGGTGCGAAGCTCATGCGCATCACGTCGTTCTGGCGCAAACCGTCCCACGGCTCTTACGACCCGGTGAGCAGAATCTACGTCCGGGCTATCGCGGCAGACGGATCGCTCTGGCATGGCATCGGCCCGTACGAGAGCGGGACGTACGTCACGATGCATCGCAACAAGAAACAGCCACGGTAAAGGAGCACAGAAACATGGACTCTAACTACATCATCGCGAGCGTGGGCAGGCCAGACTTAATTCACGCTCTGACTCAAGCGTATCGGGCCGCACTCAAGAAACAGGGACCGTACGACCAGCCCTTCAAGAGCACGGTCCACTTCAGAGCGAACGATGCGACCAGCAAGCTCACGATCGAGGCAACGGATGGCTTCCGAGCGTACCGCAAGACGATCCCCGCCGCGTTCGTCACCGGCGTGGGCTTCATGGTCAAGGCGAGCTACCTGCGCGATCTGCTCAAGGCTTTTGCGCTGGAGAAGTGCGCTGGCGACGTGATGCTCTACATGAAGGGTGACGTCCAAGCGGTCATGTTCGAGTGCGGCGACTACACGTCACCGATGCTGCCGCTCTCGACTGAGGGCACGTATCCGAATATCAGCATGATCCATCCGGGCGGGCCACGGAACACCGTCACAGAGCCAGGCAAGTTTGTCCGCGTCGAACTGGACGTACCAGAGATGATGGAGGCGCTCAAGCTCGCAAAGCTCAAGCGCATCTCGACAATCGTCATCAATCGCGAGCAAGGTCTTCCCGTCGATGGCGCATGGCGAGCCACGGTGACTTGGTTTGCCGATGAAGGCAAGGCCCTGAGCAGCAACGGATACGCGCCGGAAGGCGAGCGCCACGTCCATCTATGGGGTAACACGCGCGGCGACTTCAACCGCATCGCGTTCGATCCGCGCTACCTGTACGACGCTCTGCGAGACGTGACCGACAAGACCGTCACGCTCTACTTCAAGGAGCAAAGGAACAGCTTGGGCAACACCATCACCGGCCCGGTCGTCATCGGGGACTGGCTCGTCATGAGCATGTACGCCGACGTCAAGCGTTTCGCTCCGAGAAAGGAGGTTCGGGAGCAGACCACAGCAACGGACTAGTCGCACAGAAACATACAAGGAGCAAGCATTGGCAACCGAAAAACAAGCAACCATCCTTCGAGAGCACGTCATCGCTGTCCTGAGTCACGCGGCGGGAGAGGTTGATATCGTCCCTCAACCGTGCCCGTGTTGCGGGACTCCGATCAAGGATGACAGCAGAGTGAGCATCAAAGTCCTGTTCGGCTCAACCGATGAGTTTGAGCAGTGGTGCCAGACCATTCAGCACAACTTCGAGTACTGGTGGCGCGAGGAGCGCGGCAGGAAGGAGCCGACCCGATGACCGCTCAGGCTACGGAAGACACGAAGCAACACGAGAGCGACGTGCGCCAGATGGTGCAGCTAGTTAGCTCTGAGTACGCGAACCAGATCGTCGCGGGCCGAGCGCAAGGCTTGGACGCGAGCATCAAGCTCTACCTCTACGAGAAGGTCGCTGTGGTGAGCGTGTCCACCGGCAAGGAAGAGCACGTCATCGTCGCGACGATGACGTGGGACTTTGTCACTAGCGAGCTAGGGCCGTGGTTGCTCTTCACCGACACCGGAGCGACCGGGTTCGATGAAGACGGCGAGGTCGCGTGGTGCCTGCTCGAACTGGCTGAGAAAGCACCGAACACCACCATCATCCCGCCGCTCGACATCACGAAACGTGTGCTCGAATGGCACGGAACGGAGCAAGTCAGTGAGTGAGATGAACGCCATGTGCGCGCTCGTGAGGCAGTGCGTTGGGCTCAACGCAGCCGGTGTGGTGCCGATCCTTCGTCACCTTGAAACCAACCTCCAGGAGCGTTGGCCATTCACGACACAGGAAACAATCGAGGTTCACAACCTCATCGAAGCCGCGACCATCGGCTGTGAGAGCAACATGGAAGCTCTCCTCGTGTGCTTCACCACATTCGCGCGGCTCGCCCTGGTAGCTCAGATGCATGATGTCGTCCTGGACATCGGACCACGCGAGCCGTTCCAGTACGACTACCGCATCAACCTGAGCCAGCGCGTCGGCAAGCGCCACGCCTTCACCGTGAGCATCACGACGGCGAATCTCGAAGAAGAAACGCTCTTCGAGATGGTCACGCACCCCGACAAAATGCTCATATCCATCGAGGATCAGGAGTGGGAGCTTACCTACATCATTGGCCTGCTCGCCAACGGGCGACCGTTCAAACTGCGCCACGACGAGCATGGGCAGTGGTGGCTCAGGTGCCCGTGGTCGGTCGTCAAGGCAGCGGGACACTTCAGGGAGCAGCGCAGTGGCAGCGACTAAGACGCCGCGCGAGATCACCGCAGACATGACATCGCTCATGCGTGCCTACAACGTGCTCGCGGAGTACGGCATCAGCAACGGGCGACGCGACCTCCTGAATGCTCAGGAAGTCTTGCACAACCATCTGGTACAGGCTCGTGCCTGCGAGCCGCAAATCGCCGTCGTCGGCGTAGAAAGCGATCTCGGAGAATGACCACAGCAACACACGAACGGATGGCTCAGATACAGGAGAAGGTGGGCGACGCTCACATTCATCAGGTCTTGCTCGACCTGTCCCGGCTCGACCGGGATGGCGTGTTCGTGAACGTCATCGGCGGCGGGACATCCGCGCTCAGAACAAAGCTCTCCTTGCAAGCTCTCGGCGTGAACGACGTACCCAAAGGTCTGGCGATGAAGATTGGCTCGCCGCCAGTTGGCCTACTGCCGGAAGAACACTGCTCTGCGCTCTCGTCGCCGGTCCACATGGCGTACAGCCTGGTACGGAAGTACGGCATGAGCTTCATGGTGAGCGAAAAATTCTTTGGCCGCAACCAGCACCGCTGGATTCCGTGGAGCGCTTTCGAGGACTTCGAGAAAGCGTTTTCCGCTGAGTCTGACCGGCTGGAGTTCGCCAGGGAACATGCGCTCGCCAACTACCCCGCGATACGCGAGCGGATGCTGGAGTCGTTTCAGACCCTCACGCGGCAGGCCCGCGACAACCTTGTGCGGTTGGGTCACACGCCCGCCGAAGGTTTCTCGGACACACTCACCGCCGCCCTGATGGACAAGATGCCGACTAAGGAGCATATCCAGACTGGCATCTTCGTTCGCCGCGAGATCGGCGTCCTGCTCTTCGGCAGCGAGATCGAGGCCGAGCGCGCTGCGACGGCAGAGTCACGGCTCAAGGCAGAGATCACCGAGAAGGAAATCCGCGAGCGCGAGGCGGTCATCGCCGCCAGAGCGCGCGCTGAGTACCGCGCCGAAGAGGAGCGGCAGCGCATGTTGACCGAAGACCAGAGAAAGGAGCATCAGGCCAAGGAAGCGATACGGAAGCTCAAGATCGAAGAGGAACGCAAGATGCTGAAGGACGTGCTCTCCCCGGTCCAGGAGGGCGCACAGCAGCTTGCGTACGCTCTTAACGAGGCAGCCAAAGAGATGGCTGAGTCCATCGCGAGGAACGGCTTTGTCCACCCCAAGACCGCAACGAGAGCGAGAGAGATGGCGACGTGGTTCAAGGCGATGAACTGGCAGAACGATGCGCAACTGGAGGAGCTAGTCAGCCGGCTAGGAGCGATGGCGACGAGTGCTCCCGAGAAGCGCGACCCGATTCAGTTCGATGACGCCGTCGCCCGCATCATCAGCGTGACCAAAGACCAGGCGGCAGCCGCCGCTCGTTCAGGCCGCATCGCGGCATTGGAGCTATGACCCATGAGGATTCGGATAACCCGCACGATCCGGCTCCCGCATATCAGACCCGTCCCGGCGATCTACATTCACGACCAGCACGGGAAGCTGATCGGACAGCGACCTGTGGCCCGAGGGAGATAGTCATGAGCGAAGACAAAGACGCCCAAGACAAGACCGTGGAAGCTGAGGCCAGAGCCGCGCAAGAACAACTCATGAAGTTTCTGGCATGGCAGAAGACGGACGCCGCCGAGGGTAGCGACAGCTTCGAGCGCTCACTGCTCGCACTGGCCGCGAAGACGCAGTCACAGATCATCGAACTGTACATGCGAGCCAAGGCCATAACGATGTACTCGCACGAAACCGAAGACCCGAGCGTCGTGGTGATCGCCAGCGAACTGAGCGGTTCGCTCCGTTCGGTTCGCGCGGCTTTCCACGAGGCCATAGACGACTACCTCTCAGAGCGCAGAGCCGTCGCCGCCGTTCATGCGGGTCAGGCTCTGGCCGAGATGATGCGTCAGGCTCCCAAGTCAAACGGAGGAAATCATGGCAATTGATCGAACCGCATCACAGATCATCACCACGCTTGATGAGCGCGTCCGGGCACGCATTCCTCTGATGGCCGTCGTGACTCACGAGGAGCAGAGGTTCCTGCGCATCGTCCAGGCGCTCAAGCGATACGTCGATCCCATCACCGGAGGGCGACGCCACCAGGATAAGGTTCTCTACGTCTGGAGCCGCACACGCGGGATGCGCAAGGTGGACCCGGACGGCAACACCGTCATGGAGTACCAGGACACGAGCGATCCGATGGGGGCACTGGAGTTCATCGAGAAACTTGGCTCGCACGACGGGCCTGCCGACGAGACGGCTCGCGGGCTTTTCGTGCTGTGCGACTTCGCTCAGTACCTTGAACCGTACGCCGGCCAACAGGAGCACGTCCCGATCCGGGCGCTGCGCGAACTGGCGTGGGCTATACAGGCTCGCCACATCAACGTGTTCGTCGTGGGCGCGGTCTTCCCTGACATCCTGGATTTGGAGAAAGAGGTTCACACCATCGACTTGCCCCTGCCCAACGACGACGAGCTAGCCGCTCTGCTCGATCGCGCCCTGGAAGAGTTCGCGGATACGTTCCCTGGAAAGGAACGTGTGTCGGGCGACCGAGCGACCTACGAGAAACTTGTTGGCGCTATGGTCGGCCTGACCGAGAACGAAGCTGAGGCCGCGCTCAATATCGCGTTCATCCGCAACGGGTGTATGGACGCGCAAGCCATCCCGGTGGTCCTGGAGCAGAAGCGTGAGGCCATTCGCCGTAGCGGCTCGCTGGAGTTCGTGGAGCCACAGCCACTGCAAAACTTCGGCGGCTACGAGCGCATCATCGAACTGGTGAAGGGCGCGGCGGCGACGTTCATGCCAGAGGCGAAAGCTTTTGGCATCGAGCCGCACAAGGGGTTCTTGCTCCTCGGCCCGCCAGGCTGCGGCAAGAGCTACCTCATGCAGATCATCTCGGGCGTGACGTCGCGCGCTCTGCTCAGGATGTCACTCGCTGCCGTCATGGGCGAGGGTGGCGGCATCGTCGGCCAGTCGTGGGCGTCCGCTCGTAGGGCGCTGCAACTGGCGGATGCGCTCCAGCCAGTGCTAGGGATTGACGAGTACGAGAAGGGCGCGGGTGGCGTCGAAAGCAGCGGACGCTCCGATGCGGGCGAGACGGCCAGAGCTATGGGCTACCTGCTCACGTGGCAGGCCGAGCAGCAAGGCACTATGGTCGTCGCCACGGCGAACGACGTTCGGCAACTCCGACCCGAGCAGATTCGGGAAGGTCGATTCGGAGCGAAGATTTGGGTCGGGCTGCCCGAGCACGAAGACCGCAAAAAGATTTTCGGTGTTCATCTCCAGAAACGGGGACGAGCGCCAGGGCAGTTCAGCCTCGACAAGCTGGCCGAGATGTCCGAGCGTTTCTCCGGGGCCGAGATCGAACAGGCGGTCAAGAACGCGCTGCTCTACGCCTTCATGGATGGTGGCGGGGAACGTGGTCTGTCTCCCGCAGACCTGGAGCGCGGAATCAAGGACATCACACCGACCGGGCTCGTCAACAAGAAAGAGATTGACGACCTAGAGCGATGGGCCGAGGAAAAGCTGGGCGCTGTGAGCGCATCCAGCAAGGAACTGTCTTTGACGGGACAGCGGCCCGGATCGATCGCAGCCATCGAAGTGGCATAGGAGCGAACATGGCTATCCATAAAGCGCAACTCATAGACAACGTGGACCTGTACCTCGCGGCGAAGGCGCTCAGTCGATACGCTGTCCAGTTGGAGAACGAGATCAAGACGATGCCGCTGGGACGCGAGCGACGACGCAAGCAGGCGTTGTGGGCGGATTGCACACGCGCGTCCTTCAAACTGTTCGCGGTTCTCGACACAGAGCAGGCGTGACATGACCAAACCACTGGAGGAGCTAGGACTCTACATCAAATGCCGTCAGGCCGATGGCCGCGAGGAACATGTCACGGTGCTCAGCATCAGGTTTCACAGGGGTGGTTTCACCATCCGCAGCGGCCTGCTAGGCGGCTCATTCATAGAGACACGCGGCACCGGCTTGGCCGACACAATGGACGAGCACGGCAAGAAGCTACGACAAGATCAAATCTGGCGAAGGGATGAACCGCAATGAACAACGAAGAGCGAATCAACGAAGAAGCACGACTCCTGGAGCACATATCCGTCGAGGTCAGCAAGGCGGTGTACGAACGGCTCGACCACACCACACGGAACGGGCGAACCATCGAAGTCGAAGGTCGCGCCCACAGATCATGCGTGATCCACACGCTCGACCCTGACGGGCAGCGTCGCAGCTATCGGGTCAGCGTGAACCAGGAAGTAGACCTGTACGAAAGGACTGACCAGTGAGCAAATACATGGAGTTCCCGGAAGCGCAGTTCAAGTCCAAGGCGCTTCTGCTCAACGCGCTGCATCAGCTTGGATGGACGCCAGAGCAGATCGAGGTCCACGGCACACCCGCGAACCTCGTCGGCTTTCAGGGCGACACCCGAGCAGACACAGCGGACATCATCATCCGCCGCAAGTTTATCGGCTCGCTCTCGAACGATCTGGGTTTCCGGTACGTCAACGGAGCGTACGTCCCGATCGTGAGCGAGTACGACAACCGCTACCTGCGACGGCGGGCCGGCATGGAGCACGGCTTTGTGCCGACGCTGCGCCACGCCTACAACCAGGAGGTCGCCAGCGAGATCACGCGACGGCTCCGGGGCCGGCAAGTGACACAGCAACGGGGCAGCACGCGACAGACCGTCGTGAGCTACTAGGAGGGAATCATGCCTACAGTGACATTCGAGAGCGATGCACGAACGGGTCAGATGACCGTTGACATCAACGGGATCGTCGGCCCAGCCTGCGACAACATCCTGAAGCTGATCGAGGAGCTAACCGGCGCGCCAGGGACGATCGAGCAGAAACCCGAGTACCACCAGCGCGTCGTCAGCACACGGCGGGTCGGACGATGAGCGACGAAGAGTTCAACGAGGAAACCTGGACCTACATCGGCAGGCGTACGCGGTACGGCAGCGACAAGCTCTGCTACTGCTACCTTGACGAACAGGGACTGGAGCGTTCTTTCGCCAAGGGCAAGATCGGTGTCATCGGTGGCCGGTATAAGGCTCTAGTAAAGCATGACGGCGACCGCGTCCTTGTGCGTGGAACGTTCAAGTACGTGGACGACGGTGACAGGAGCGAGAACGATCCCGTCATCCTGGAATGGCTCACGCAGGACAACGCCGCGTACGACCTGGACTACGCACGCCGCGCCGAGCAGCGCGACATCAAGAAGATGCGCGCTCTGGGCAATCTCACCCTGGACGAGTTGAGCCAGGCCATGCGGAAACTCAGCGGCGACGAACGCAGGGCCATGCTCCTTCGGGTCTTTGAATACCTGATGAGGTACTAGGCATGGAAGCTGACAAGCCCATCGAAGTCGAGATTCGGCTACGGGAAAGAGCCACAGAAACAATGGCGAGCAGAGTCGCGGCGATCCTCCAGCACGACGTTGACGTCGAGTGCGTCCCGGCGTGCGGTCTGGCGATGCGTGCCTTGTTCGCTCTGTCCAAGGGTAACTTCCTGCAAGCGCGGCAACTACTCGAACGCGCAGAAAGAGAGCGAAACAATGCCTGAGTTGATCTTCATTCAAGACGGAACCGGATCACTCACCGTCGAAGGTATGAGCGAAGCGGACTTCATGGCACTGGCGGCTGACCTGTTGCCGACGCCGACCGAAGTGAACTGCGGTATCCCGCGCCGCAAGCTCGTGCCCGCACCGAGCGTCGGCAGTCTACGTGTCCACGCGATCTGGCATGGCAGTGTCGTGGAGGGTCCGGGCGTCCGCTCGGTGTTGCAAGTACAGGGTTGCCCCATCCGCTGCGCAGGGTGCTACGTGCCCGAAACGCACGCTGCGGGCACGGGCGTTACCATGTCCAGTGTCGATGCCGTCGCGTCCCTCTTGGACCCGTTTTTGAAGCGTGATGGCGTGACTGTTCTCGGTGGCGAGCCACTCGCTCAGGCGGACGCGCTGCTGCCGGTTCTTGAATCGCTCGTGGCGTGGGGGGTCCATACGGTGCTGTACACCGGCTACACGATCGAGCGCATCGCGAAACACGGAACACCCGCACAGAAACGGTGCCTGCTACTAGCCGACATGGTCATCGACGGACCATACGTGAAAGCGTTGTCTGATGGCGCTGGCGAATGGCGCGGCAGCCGGAACCAGCGGGTCCTGAGCAAGACCGAGGTCCGGTCCCTGATGGGAGGAGCGTCGTGAAGGGCTACATCCACTTCCAGATGTTGAGCGACAGCATCGAAGTCCGCGTCACGAACGATCTTCACAGCCCAGGCCGGCGCTACTCCATCAGCACGAGTCGTCACAGGAGCTACCCGCCCATGCGCGCAGATGGATACGTTGCGCACGTAACGACGACATCTCCTAATCAGATGTTCACGGCAGGACCACGACGCACCAGACTCGGCGCGGTCATCGCTGCGCTCGAACAAATCGACTACTTTCACCAGGAGGAAGAGCGTGAATAACAATCTGAAGGGGCGCGCCCTCAAGTTACCTGACTCGCGGGTCGGACGCATCGTGAACGCTTACGAAAAAGGACACCGGCTGGCGCTCGTCCTGGACATGAACCACGACTGCGCTGCCGTGTGGGCGGCTGACCGAACCAAGGGTGGTGGCATGGCGCAATTCAAAACGGAGCTATGTCGCCACGATAACCCTCTGTGGTGGGGCGTGACTGGATGCGGTCAGCACACGCACTGTATGGGCTGTGGCGGCATAGTAGACCCGGAGAACATGTAATGAGAGAGGGTAGACTGCAACCCGAGAACGATCAAGAGTGCTCGATCGTGGACTACCTGCGGGTCATCGCGGACGGTATGCCGAACGCTCATCCCGACTTCCGGGCGCTGCTCGACAAGGGTCGGTTCTGGACACCGCAGCCGCTCCCGCGAGAGTACGAACTAGCTACGCCGAAACAGTGCTTCAAGAACGCGGGACAACTCAGCCTGGTCCACACAGAGCTTCGCTACTGCGAGGGCTACGCTCTCGGCTTTGTCATCCCGGTCCATCATGCGTGGCTCGTTGACGAGAGCGGCATGGTGATTGACCCGACCTGGAGGATCAAGCCGCGCGGTCGCAAGAATGTTCATGATCCAGCCGACCTGGGCTACTTCGGGATCGTCTACGAGCAGGGACGGTTCTGGGAGATAATCCGGCAACGGGGTCGTTGGGGCACACTCTTCGCATGGGGGTAGAAAGGGGCAGAAACATGGATGACCGATACTCACGTCCCGTAAAGATTTTCTGAGCAGTCGTCGTGCGGTACGGTCGTACCCTCGAAGACGGCTTCCTGCCTGTGTTCAGCGTGAACACCGAGGAAGAGGCGAAGCGACTGCTAGTGCTTGCCTGCCCCATCAACCTGGAGGGCGAGTATGTCGCGGCAGAGTTGGTCCACGAGCAGACCTTCGAGAACCTACAGGCGTTCAGCGACAGACTCGCATCAATCTGGCAAATGCTCAACAAGGACAAGCAATGAACACCACGGAAACCAATCAAGCCAACCCGTACGCCGGCCTGGTTGAGCCACTGTACGCTCTCCAGGAGGAACTGATTGACCAAGCTGACTACTTCGACATCGAGGCAGGTCGCTTACTCGGTGACGCGGGAGCCATAGACAGAAACGGGATCAAGGACGTGAACATGAAAACACGATTCATCCGCCTGCGTGAACAGGCAGACTACCTGCGCTACCACGCCCAGATCATCGAGAGCGCAGCCAAGATATGCGCTGGGCGCGGATCAGCAGCAGAACTGACACCCGCGCCGTTTGTCCTGCCAACCGGATGGACGGCGCTCCCATACTCATTCATGGAGTCGTGGGCATGAGTTACTTTGCTGTAGGAACCAAGGTCAGGCTCAAGCTCAAGGTACACGGCCACAAGATACCCGTAGGGAGCGAAGGTATCGTAGCCAACAACGAAGACCGCGTCTACCTCGTGGTATTCCCCTCATTCAAGGGGCCTGTCAAGATTGCTTGCTTCGACTACGAGTTGGAGCGAGTCCCAAGAAAGGAAGACTGATGAGCTACGTCGTGTATCGCGACGAACGCGATGACAAGTTTGAGCGATTAAGACGAATACAGGTCATCTACCATCACCCGGACGGGAGCGTGTACGCCGCCTACGACGACTCCGACCCAGCGGAAGGGCTTGTTCGGGACGTCATCGCAGCACTTCTGCGCGGGGCCATCAGGAGGCACCTCAACATGGGTCCATCTCAGAAGCTTGAAGACGAGCGCGTCACCGTGAGGGACTACCTCATGACAAAGGAAGGAGCAGAACAATGACCGCAGGAACCGTCGAGATCGACGGGAGACACCCATACCAGCGAGCGATCGAGTCTTGCCAACGAGCCGTCGAAGCCGCAGAGGCGTACTACGAAGAGATACGCCGACAAAACGAGGCTGCCAAGGACAACCCTAAGACGCGCAAAAGCTGGCGTTCCCAGCAGGCGGGGGCGGCGCGGGCCGTTACCACCGCGAAGCGAAACCTAGAGAAAGCGGAGGCCGCGTACAAGTACAGCAGCATGTCGCTGAAAGAGGCTCACACAGCGATCAGCGCCGAGAGTACCGAACAGCCTGGCTGTTCGGTACATTGGCTCTCCAGGCCGGTGAGTGACATCCAAAACAAGCTTTCCGAATGGCGGTTCATCTGCAACAAGGTCATAAGCATGGCGAGCAACGTACCGCAAGACGCGAGCGACCTGTGGTGGTTGTACGGCGACCTTCAGATCGCCAGGGGCGACGTGCCGCCGACCGAGATCACAAACAAATTCGTGGAGACCAAAGCAGCTATCTTGCTCGACGCGGCAATGGACTTCCTCGAAACAACCGAGGAGCTTCCCTGTCCGAAACAGGAGACGATGTAATGGAAGAACAACCCATCTACCGCAGCAACCTTCACGGCAAGAGCACGTCATGGCGAACTGGCAGCCAGCGAGAAGTGCCCGCGATGTACGCACTCTCGCGCGAGGTCAGCAGCTTACTTGACCGTCTGGACTGGCGTGGTTCCAGGTCGTTTGCGTACGTTTCGGGCACCGAGCCAAAAGGGAACGCTCACTTCTGGGACGTCGGCGTGACGCTGCGATTGACCGTGCCGAACATGAGCGATCTGCCGGCGCTGTTGTCGTGGCTGATGGACTTCCCGTCCGACAGCGACAAGGCGTTTCAGGCCACACCACCGAACGAGCGCGACTACCGCATCGAGGCGAACATCGCGCGAGCCATCGAGCTTGGCCTGTTCTCCGAGGCGTGGCGCGACAACGCCCAACTCATGCTCAACGAGATTCGAGATAGCATCGCACGCCGAGCGTACGGCGCAATTACTGGAGAGAACCTGTGAACAACTACGACAAAACAATTCGATCGCTGCTCCTCGCGGCCCCGCCCATCTACCGCAAAGTGTTTCGTCCTGACTGTAGCCTGGAGGGGACATGCATCGCCATCGAGGCGCTCGCCTACTTCGGCGTTCCGGCCACGGCGATGTCCGCGTCCCTCTGGGCGTTCAACCCATACGCCGTCAAGGTCGTGGAAACAGAGGGCTTGCTCACGAGCGAGAATCCGAAAGCAGAGGAACATCTGGAAGCTGGCTACCACGCGGCATGGGTCGGAAAGACTGGCGACGTTGTACCGGGTCGCTGGGACGGCTACCTCGTCATCGTCACGGACAAGCATCTTGTGGACCTGACCATCGGCAACGCGGGGGTGCCCGAGAAGGGACTGCCGTTGGCGGCGATGTCTCTGGAGCGTCCTGAAAGCTTCGATCAGCCGGCAGGCTACGAGCTACCGGGCGGCGCGAAGGTGCTGTACACGTTCTACCCGACCGACACCAGCTACAAGCAGGCGCGCAACTGGAGCAAGGAACGACTCCAGGACGTGACCGGACTTGTCATCAGAGCCATGAAGGCGGTTCAGGTCCAGATGGAGGCCGAAGATGGCGCTGCGGTGTAAGAACTGCGGGGAGCCGATCCGCAACAGCGACTGGACGCCGATCGTGTCGGACGGCACACGCTGGTGGCATGGCAACTGTGCCGACGCTGCGAACAGGCGCGTATCGACGTGCAGCCTACCGGCTGATGTCACCGACGCTGTTTCAGGCATCGCGCTTGCATTCATCCAGGTCAGCCCCACGAGCGGGTTGCCCGACCGACTGATGGGCGCTATGGAGGCCAACGACCTGGACGAAGTTGAACACGTCAGCGCGCTCATGGTCGTGCGCATCGTGGCGTCTGGTAAGACATCGCTAGGGAAACTCTGCGCAGAGCGATGGGCCGCAGCTTTCATCCCGCAGGAGGGGAATCGTGCAACAACCACGCCTGAAGCAGCGCCCGAGACTTAAAACCAGACCACGGCTCAAGACCCAGCCGCGCCTGAAGCAGCTACCGCGAGTGGCGAGGATCGAGCGCCCTGAGCCTAAGCCGCCAGGTCATCTCTTCCTCGCGATCCTGCTAGTGCATCTGCTCCACCGTAGGTGACGAAGTTGTAGAACCGGGGCGGGGGGAGCGGTGCGGGCGCAGTGTGGTGCCACCGTAACCCTCGCCCCTTCACGATCCGTCCGAAGGGGTCAAACTCAGCCTGAAAGGCGAGGTCGTTGAAGCCGTAGTAGGCGAAGACGCTGCCGTGCGTTGAGCCAGTCCGCTGGCTGTGGTCGCCGGCCTGAAAGTCGATGCGGTGGTCGGTGAAGCAGAGCAGCATGTCCCACAGTGGCTGAAACCACTTAGTATCGGTTGTGTGTGAGTTGACGAGCACGATGCCGGCGAGGATGTTACCCTTGCGAATCTGGTCAACGAAGTGTTGCACAAACTTCCCGGCCAGGTTGCCGTACGGCGGATTGAGCCACACGGTCCCATGCCAGTCGTGCTTCAGCCCGTCGTCTTCAGCCGTGTAAATCTTGCGTGCTCTGACCGTCTCGTTTGCTTTCGGGCATGACGCCGGATCAAGGTCGATCACGCCACCGAACGTCGCGCGGGCTGCCTCGATGTACTGCGCGGGCGTGTACCACTCGTTCCCGCCTGATGCCACGATCCTTTGTGCGGCTGTCATCTGGCCGGTCATGGCAGATACCGGACGGCCAGCGCCAGGATGATAAGCACGACACCCGCGAGGATGTCTTCAACCGGCGTCACGCCATTGAGCAGGCGCGCCAGTTCCAATAGACCGTCTAGTAAGAAGCCGCATCCGATACCAGCTACAAAACTTGTGTTCATGCTCTCCTCCATATGCAAATTACGATTGAAAGCAATAACAGTGCCAGGCCGCTCAGAACCTCCTCGGCTCTGGCATCTATCACGCAGGCCGCTACAAAGAACGCCATCGACGCTCCTGAGACATATCCCTCAAGACCGCTCACCGTCGCCTCCACAGGGCAATGACGATCGCGGCCCCGAGCAGAATAACAGCACCAATTACCTCTTGGTAACGCGAGGAGCTAAAGATCGCCGCAGCAAAGAGCGCCATCGCTCCTCCCGCGTAGTACTCATCCATTTTAGAAGTCCTTGCTCGTCACTATGCGCAGATCAAGGTGGGGATAGCACGCGCGTATGACCTTGAGTCGAAAGGGCCAGTCCTTCGGGATGAAGCCCTTAGTATCGACAAACCAGTTATCGTTGACCATGCCGAAGACCTTGAAGTCGGGTGTGTAGACACCGATCTTCGTGCCGTTGACAACCAGCGGTAAACGCTCTGGTTGCGGTATCCAGCCACGGATCACGCGCGCCTCTATCAAGAGATCGAGATGTTGAGCGTACCGCGCCTCTAGCTTGCTGTCGTAGACGCGACCTCTGTAGGTCGTCTTGATCGCTCTACTCTTGTTGCGTCGAGGCACGGTACGCTGCTGCGTCATCACTTCATCCAGTTGAGCCGGTGGAATGTCGGCTCTGTGGTGCCAGGCACCAGGACGCCGTAGCATCCCTGGAACGCCTGCACGAGATCGTACGTCTTACGATTGAGCACGACGTCTGTTACCGCACCACCGCACATGGCTCTGTGGTTCATCCACGCAAAGGCCATGACGCCAGGCTTGACGACCGCCATGCGGTGCTCCACGCGCCAGTGGTTCCAGGTCCGGTAGTCAAAGCCTCGCGACCCGGACGCTTCTGCGACGATCGCGACGAACTGGAAGAGCGCCAGGAAGAAGAAGCTGCGCAAGGCGAGAGTCATGGCAGACACACGCGCACGGTGCGGTAGTCGTTTCCGAGTCCAAATGCGGCTGCCTGCGCCGGCCCTGTGACCCACACGTCAGCGTGCCGGTACGGGTTTCCAGTCGGCCCTTCTCGATCGAGTCCAATGAGCCAGCCGACACCAGGGACGTAGACATGCGTGCCGAGCGGAACGTCGTAACCGACTGCGGTTTCGCCAGAGAAGACGTACTGGCCGCTGGCGGTGAGTCCTTGATCGTCGTACCACGTTACTTCCCAGGTATCGGAGTAACAGTTGGTGCCGAACGGGGATGGCGGCGGGGGTGGAGGGGCCTGGTAGTAGGTCGGAAAGCGAACAACAATGCGGACGTGGGGTGACTTCTGTTTCACGCTCGTGTGGAATCCGGTCACACGACCCTTGGGATGCAGGATGCGGAAACGGTACCGCTCAACCTGCACCACTCTGGTGGCCGTCTCCCAGTCGAGATGCTGAACCGTTTTGGTCCAGTACAGGGCCTGCGTCTTTGCCTGCGCGCCTATCGGAGCCAGCGCGCCCGTCATCAGTAGACAGAACGCAAAGAGCAGAGCGACTACGTTGCGTACCTTCATGCGGTGAACCTCACTGTTTGAATTTGGGGATTCCCCAGGGCAGTCTTCAGCAGTTCGCAAGCCGCTGCCAGGCTCGTTGTTATCAGGCTGAACCCGGAGACTGCACCAACTGGCTCATCGCACAGTCGGTAGACAATCGAGATACGGATTGTCATGCAGCCTCCGGGCGAATGTCGGGATCGGTGCCCAGCCGACCTTCGACATCGCAGCCCGCCTTGTAGAGCAAGCCACGGTAAAACGCTTCGCCGTTGTGAATCGCTACCGGCTCGTAGCAGAACGGCCCATCTCCAGGGGTGTACGTGATGACAGCGATGCCTTGCTGCCAGTTCTCCCATCCGGGGACGGGCTGACCGTAGACATCCTCGCCAGAGTTGGCCCCAGGCACGACACCATCCACACGGCAGAGGCAGCCCGGATTCGCGGCAAGGATCGTTCGTGGGCCGTAGCGAGTCCGCTTGGTGATCTCTGCCCACTCGCGTCGGTGATCGTGGCCGTAGATCGTACTGACACGCTCTTCGATGAGATATCTCTGGCTGTTTGCCCCTCGTCCTGCCTTGTCGCCGTGGACGATCTGTAGTCTATCCGAGAGCCAGATATTCTGCGCGGGGTAGCCAGCCAGGTAGTGAATGCCAAAGTCGTCCAGTCGGCACAAGTGAGGCACGCTCATAACCGGCCAGCCATCAGGCTGTTCGCCCTGTCGCAGACCGAACGCAGCGAGAGCGTTGTCGATGATGTAGTTCGAGGCTCGCTTCTCGTGATTGCCCTCGATCCACTCGATGCGGCAACGAGCCGGCGCGGCACTGCGTAGCTGGGCCATAAAGCGTGTCAGGCGATCGACACTTGCCTGCGTAGTGCGCACAAACTTCGGTTGCTTGCGGTACTTACTTAGTTCTGGAAAGTCGAACCAGTCGCCGTTGAGCGCGATTCGATCGGGCTTTACTTGAGATACGATCTGTAGCGCGACGTCCAGGGCCGCTTCGTCATGCGTCGGGTGAAGATCGTCGCAGCGACCGTAGTAATAGCCGACCTGTGCGTCTTGGAGCACGACACACGTTTCCATCCCGGACGGATGGATGGCGTCGCAGTCGATCGGATGCACGCTGTATGACGGGCCAGGCTGCACGACGGGCCACGCAGGACCCTCAGCCCACTTCGGGGAGAGTATGAGGCTCGCAGCTTCCATGTGAACTTTCTGAGCTTCGTCGTTGGCGTCCTTGTAGAAGCCCTCCCACTCGTTGAGTCGGACTTTCTCCACCCTGCCGATGTCTTCGGGAGCAATGCCGGATCGTTCGAGAAGGTCTGCGATGACACCGAGACGCTTGACGCGGGCTAGTTCCTCTGGCTCGTTCGCAGGATCAATGCGCATCGAGTTGACCTTGTTGCGGTAGCTGTCCCAGGTGCGGTCACTGCCGCTCTGCCCGTACAACTCGCGTATGGTCAGTTCAGGATTGTCCCGGATGAATGCCTCTTCAGCCTCAGTCCAGGGGCGGGCAACTCTCATGACTAACCCTTTCCGTCTAGCTGGCGCGCATCCCAGCGGGCCAGAGTGCGTGGCCGGTCGCGGATCATGCCGCCAGCCTCACCGCCACGGTAGGAGATGACGAACGAGCACCCAGGATGTGACTTTCTCACCTGTCGCTCGAACTTCCCATAGTTGGTGCCCTCTTCGCTCTCGGCAATGACCTCTTCGGTGTCGTCGTCAATCGCTAACCACGTCCCGAAGATCGGAGCGCTCATGTATTGCCTCTCGACAATTGTGACACAAGCTGCTCGTTAGCCTCCCTAAGTTGTCTCGTGGCGTAGCCCTTGAGCCAGGCCAGTTCCACCACGTCCGGGACATCCTTCCAGTAGCGAACCCGGCGCATGTGCTTCAGGTGTCGGTTGTAGGCATGATCGAACACGATCGGTGCCGTGCCTGATCCCACGAGCGATTCAAGGTTGGCGGGGCTGTCGTCAATCAGGGCGAATGCCCCAAGGCGTTCGCACGTCTCGACCTTCGGTGCCCAGGACCACTCGACGCTTTTGAAGTGATCGAGTAGCCCGTGTCTCTCCAGTAACTGCTTCGCCGTAGCCCGCATGTTCGGCGCGCGGTGTGACACGAGATGGAGCGTGTAGCCCATCAGGGTCAGGTAGCGCAATCCCTGTTTCGCTCCGGGCATCGCCGGCGACCGGGCCATGATGTCGTGGCTGTGGACGCAGTCGTGGAAACAGGTCTTGCAGATGTTGGTGAAGTAGTCCCACGAATCAGGCTCGCCGGCCTCGCAGACGTGGCCGTGCTTCTCGCGGTTCTTGTTGTAGTGATCGGCCCAGACCTCGTCATTCGAGATCAGGACACCGTCCATGTCGATGGCGAGGTTCATAGCTTGCTCGCTTTCTCTCTGGCCTGGCGCATCATCCAGTCATCAGCGGTCGCCCTCTGGTATGGAACAAGGCGGTGCGCGATATCTCGTATGACGTCTGAGGTATCGGCCCAGAACGCCTCTCGCTCCTTCTCGTTTTCCGGCACCTCCAGGTCCAGAGTCATCATCGGGCCGGCTAGCTCCCTATCCGATAGCGTGATGCTTGGGAACGGGACGATATTGTCCAGAGGGTCGCAGCTTTCGGGCATCTCCGTCAACATCGAGTGCAGGTAGCCCATGACGTTGAACATGAGCGCGCAGCACGCCTCCGCTTCGTCAACCGGCTTTCCGGTGGATCGGTCGATGGCTGAGTAGCCGCGATGCAGCTTCCACAGGTCCATGAAGTGCCGGAACGCCGATTTCAGGTAGACGGAGCGCGGCATCCCCTTCTGCCAGTTGTCCGACGCCCGCAGCTTCCCGTCCGCTTGCTTGCGGTGCTTGTGCATGTATCCGGCGAACGCTTCCAGGACGACCGGGGACAGAAATCCCTCGTAGTCCAGCTTGTTGGTGTCGTTGTCGCGTGTCGCGCCGGTTTCAAACTCTCTCACACGTGGCCTCCCACTAGAGCACAGATCAACACGGCCACCATGATGATGGACGGAAGAAGAAGGAGCAGATCGTTTTCATGCATGGGCACCCTCCAGGACTGCTGTATGGCCGCAAAACAAGCATCGAGACAACCCGTCTGCCTCACAGATGACTGCGTGTATGCATTCTTCGATGGGGTCGATTCTCAGGACGCTGGCAATTGCGCCTAGCCTGAGCGTCCCCCACAACCACAGGAGCTTCGGGCTGACCTCAAGAGCGGAACATCCGCACTTGCAGCCTACTTTGTTGCAGCTTACGCTGGCGTCTTCCACTGCCATCTCCGTTCCAGAAAGAGCGGTCTTCTGAGCGTTACGATCACCCTATCATGAAACCAGGAGCGTGTCAACCCCCAAATTTTCGGTCTTGATCTGGGAGCGATACAGGAGTAAGATGAGAGCAGGCCGCTAGTTCCGGCCTATGGGGGCTTCAGTGGCATCAACGTTTCTTGCACGGGTGACTGAGATCGACGGCAGGGTCACGCCGCTTAAGGTGCTTATCACCGAAGAGGACGAGACTGAGCCTGGCACGCCGCCAACGATCTTCATGTACACAAGCGATGACCAACCGATCGTGCTTGGCGTCCTGCGAGACGAGGACGCAGCGATGACTCTCGTGTCGATCTTGGTCGCATTCGCGTGTGCCAACGTGGACGATGCCTGGCGCGCTAGCTCGCGTCAGGCGATCATCGACCGCGAGAACTCGTACCTTGCGCGTACGCGCGCGCACAAACTTAGAACAGAGGATGGCGGCAAGGACGACTGAGAGGATGTCGTACGACAAACGAGAGCCTTATGTCGTGTCGTACGACAAACGGCGTACGTTATGTAGTGTCGTACGACACGGTTCCCCCTCTCGGACTCTCCCCTTCCTAACCCTCCCTCCATCAGTAGACAATGATTCTCTGTACTCAAGTAACGCTTAGGAAGAGTAACGATAAGTACAGGTCTGACGTAGAAAGAAATACTCTTGAGTAGTTACTTAATCGCGCACTCGCGTGTAAGAGAGAAGATGAACGCCAGATTAAGATGTGTCAAGACGGCAGTCGTCAAGACCGATCTGTCGCTACCAAATTGCATCTGTACAAACCCGGAATGGCCTGATAGGGTGTGTCTATCCCCGCAATCTGGAGGAGAGAGGGCAGTGGGACAGCCTCCCCGGCACGGCCACCACATGTTGTGTCTCACAGTGCTTCGAGCCACAAGGGCTGCGAATGTCAAGCACTACTCGTCATTGACACGTCATATCGTGACTTCGTCTCAACAGCTTGCTACCCATATTCCGATCCGGAGGAAACCATGACCGCCGACAAGCCGTTAAACCTGTACCAGCGCATCGCTTCTCTCGCCACGAAAGTAGGCGACATTCAGGCGACGAGCCAGAACCAGTATCAAAAACAAGCGCTCGGGCGAGGGGACATCGAGAAGGCGATTCGCCAGCCGTTAGCCGAGGCCGGCATCGTGGTCATCCCCTCGCAGGCGAAGTTTCGGACCCACTATGCGTCACTTGCGAGTGAGGCGACGAAAGACCTCGCTCCTGAGAGTGCAGTGTCGCCTGGCCTACACTGCCTGGACAAGAACAACTGGCAGGTGACGATCGCGTTCCGGCTTGTCAACGTGGATGAACCGACCGACTATCTGGACATCTGGTGGAGCGACACCGGCTCGAACCCGGCTGCGGCTATCTCATTCACGGTGAAATCGTTTTACAAAGCACTGCTTCATCTGGACGACACAGACGACGAGGGAGATCGTGACAGCGCACGGCCTGCGTCACAGCCGCGCCGCGAACGACCCGCGCAGCAACCACACACTCGAAAGCCGCAGGAGGCGACTGCAAGCCCGCCTCCTGCGGCAACCTCCTCGCCGCCCGCTCAGGAACAGCCAGCGGCCAAACCTGCTGCGTCCACGTACGTTCCCAAGGCGGCTAACCCCATCTCGGACATCATGATCGCTATGGGCGAGATCGCGAAAAAGCGCGCGGCTGCCGGCTTGGAGATGGCGACGCTCAAGCTAGTCAAGCAGGACTGCCTGACCTCGCTGGGACTACCTGACCCCATCAGTGAGTTGCCCGAGGCCGACCTGGACAAAGTCCGGGAATGGATCGCGATTAAGCTGACGGACCTGACGCTCTACGAGCAAGATGAACTGTCCGACGCTGCTTGATCGTGGCTCGATCGCAGACTCCGTCAATCCGGTCGCACTGCGACCTCGCGCAGCATCCCAAGCTGATGGACCTGTGTGACTGGCTGGGCGTGCGCCGACCCGAAGCCCTGGGGATCATCCATCTCCTGTGGCATTGGGCAGCCCGCCACAGCCCACTAGAGGGCAAGGTCACGATTGACCGGGAAAAGCTGGCTAAGGCCCTGTTTTGGACCGGAGAACCGGACTTGCTCTGGCGGGCGCTGATCCACTGCGAGTGGATGGACGAGTGGCCGAACGGCGACGTATACGTTCACGAGTGGAAGCTCTACGGTGGCGCGGACGAAGCTATCGAAAAGAAAAGGACGTATGACCGAGAACGTTTGCGGATGCTGCGCCAGCAGGAACAGCTTTCCCTTGAGCCACCGACGCCAACGACGCTGTCAGTGACGCCCGCTGGTGACGAAGTAATGCGGGTCTACGCTACGCTCAAGGGTGACAGCCCTGCACTTCCCAATGACCTGAAGCGCATCGAGCGCACGATCGAGAAGTACCCGAAACAAGACCCGTACGACGTGGCGCTCAGCTACGTCGCCTGGCAGATCAAGGTCGCGGAACAGTGGCGTGAGTTTCAGCGTGGCCTGAAGCCGCATACTGACGTCGTCGCGGGCTGGATGAACCAGATGCGGATGCATCACGAACGAGGTTGGTCCCTGCGCGACGGCCACAAGAAATCGCGTGGCGACACGATCAAGCTGACGCCCGATGACCTGGCGCGGTATCACTCAGACAACACCGCGCAGCGGGAGCTACTCAATGCCGCACATTGACTTCCCAAGTCAGTTCGACAAAGAGGCTGAAGAAGCCGTGCTCGGGTCGTGCTTGATCGACCCGCGCGCCGGTGAGTACACGCTGGCGACGGGACTCGAACCGAAGGACTTTTTCCTGGAGTCGAACCAGGCCATCTTCTACGCGATACGTTCGCTCGTAAACCGTGGCGTCGCGCCCGACTTCGTGACCGTCACCGACGAGATGGACAAGACTGGCAGTCTGGCCGAGATCGGCGGGACCGGCTATCTGTCAGCCCTGGTGCTGATGGTGCCGTCGTCCTTCAACGCGGTACATTACGCGAGTATCGTCCACCGCATGAGCCTCGAACGCCAGCTTGGGAAGGCGGGCTTTGATCTGCTCCAGGCTGCGGCAGACGCCGACGAAGGCTTGCCGCTCAGGGCGAGAAAGCTGCACAGCGAGATAGGACGCATCACTCGCGGCCTGCAAGAACGAACGCTCAAGGACGAGATGCAGGCGGTCTACGACACGACGCTCAAGCGCATCACTGGCGAGTTGAAGGACGAAGTGATCCGCACCAGCATGACACGCCTCAACAAACTACTTCAGGGAGGGCTGCGTCGAACCGACTTCACGGTCGTTGCCGGACGAACCTCTCAGGGTAAGACCGCTCTCGCGGCGACAATCTTACACCACATTTCAGTTGTGTCGAAGCTCCCATGTGTGCTCTACTCGTACGAGATGGCACCAGCACAGATGATGCAACGCCTCGTCGCCCTTCGTTCAGGCGTCCCGCTACGGCTCATCCGCGAGGGAGACATTCAGGATGACCACTTGTTGAACCGCGCGACAATCGCTCTGGCCGAGATTGCGGACAGCCCCCTGGTGATCGTTTCAGCCGCAGGGTGGAACATTGAAGAGATCGCGGCGCACGCACAGACTCTGGCGCGGCAGGCTCCGCTGGCTGTGGTCGCTATCGACTACTTACAGCTTGTGGCCGTATCGCCTGACTTGCTCAAAGCAAACCGCGCGACTCAGGTATCCGGCGTGACTGCCGGCGCGAAGCAGTTAGCAGAACGTCTGAACGTCAACGTCCTGGGCCTCTCTCAGCTAAATCGTCTGGTTGAGATACAGGATCGCGAACCGGAACTATCTGACCTTCGAGAATCGGGCGGCATCGAACAGGATGCGAACCAAGTCCTGTTTGTCTATGACGCTCCCAAGAAGGAACAAGCGACCATGCCAGAGGGCTATTTCGCCAAGATACTCAGCTTACAGAAGGATCGCAACGGCGAGTGCGGCAAGACTGAGGTTTCGTACTTCGGCCCGCTCACGCGCTTTGTAGACTATCCCTTACCGAAGAATGTGATCTATGCGCAAGCCAGCTAAGAAAGAGCCGTGGTCGCGGGACGAAGACCTGACCCTGGTCGAGAACGTTCACCAGCTAAACCACGAGAATTACACCAAGTTTCTACCTGGGCGAACGATCAAGGCTATCCGCGCCCGCATCAGAACGCTCGGGCTACAGGGCGCGGCGGCGACGTTCAACGGCTACTCGTATACAACCACCGAACTGGCGGCGATCCTTGGAGTGCCACGACGAACTCTTTGGCGTTGGGTCCTATCAGGCATGTTCAAGGACGTGGATCGCTGTCCGGTGCTCGACAACGCCGCCCAGAGAGACAACCCCGAGGCGCGATACCGCATACCAACAGCATCGGTGGACGAGTTTCTGACCGAGTACCCGATGCTCTTTTCAGTCAAGACGTTTCCGCCGATGCAGAAGGGAGGCGTAAATCATCGGCAGACGCTCATCGAGGCCATGCCAGACTCCTGGGTCACTGTGCCGCAAGCCGCCCGCATACTCGGGTGGGCCAACCGCACGGTGACAGCGTGGGCAGCGGAAGGGAAACTCCCTGGCCGTCGCGTGCTCGGAGTCTGGTACTTCAAACGCTACGCAGTGGAAGACCTACGAGTCAGGAGATTCAGGCATGATTCAGACCGATCAACTCGCGCTGCTTGACCCGGTAGCGACGGCTAACGTCCTTCAGCGGGTGGCAAACGAGCGCGCTCGTCAGGATGACAAATGGGGCCAGCAGGACCACGACCCAATCGTCTGGCTCGCCATTCTCGGAGAAGAGTTTGGCGAAGCATCCCAGGAAAGTCTGCGCGTTCTGTTTGACGACGACAGCAGAGCAGCGGCCAAGCATTTCCATCACCTAATCGAAGAACTGCTCCAGGTCGCGGCGGTCGCTGTGGTCGCTGTTGAAGCCTTGGAGCGCCTCTACCGACCGATTATCGAAAGGTAAGCAGCATGATCGACACGTCAGTGACAACCCTCGCAGTCGGCGTCCCGACCATCATCGGGCTCGTCCAGGTCGCGAAGCAGATTGGCGTCCCGAACCGTATCGCTCCGCTCGTGAGCATCCTGTTTGGCATCCTCGCCGGCCTGTACTACTACCAGTCGTCGTTCGCGACGAACTGGCCGAACGGCATCGTGTTTGGCATCTCGCTCGGACTCTCCGCATCCGGCCTCTACGCTGCGGCGACAACCGCATCAGGCGGCGTGGACATTCCGACGCTCATCAAGGGCATCAAGCCGACCAAGACCGATCCGACCGTGACGCCGGCAGGTACGCGAACGCTCGATCCGACGCCAACTCCACCGACCACGACGGGGCCAACCCAATGAAGATGACCGTCGATACAGAGGCGATGACCGTTCACGTCGAAGACGGGGACAGTCATGTGACCGTGGAGTGGCCGGTCTACTACGACGCCGTCGAGCACACTCGCAACAATCCGAACTGGCAGTCCGACGTCGCGCTCATGTTCGAGATGCGTGTCGGGCAGTTGATCCTCGACGCGGCCAAGCTGCACGTCCAGGACGAAGCCGACAACGCCTCACGAATCATCAGCATCGCAGCATAGGAGAGCACATGAGCAGTCTCGCAGAAGCAGAAATCATCGGCAACCTCGGGCGCGATCCCGAGATGCGCTACACGCCTAACGGCAAGGCTGTCACCAACTTCTCGGTCGCTGTGAATAGCAACCGGAAAGATGATGACACGGTCAAGTGGTTCGAGGTACAGTGCTGGGACAAGCTCGCTGAAACCGCCAACGCTTACCTTGCCAAAGGCCGGCAGGTGTTCATACGCGGCGACTTAGAGCTACGGACCTGGCAGGACAAGCGCACCGGCGAGACGCGGGCAGCAATTCGGATCACCGCCCAAACGCTCAGGTTCCTCGGCTCTAAGCAGGACAAACCAGACGCAGCGTCGGGCGACTGGTCCGACGAAGACACATTCTAGAAAGGACACGCCATGAGCTACCAGATCATCGTAGGAACACACAACGACCCAATCTCGCTGCATCAATTCAATGAGGCAGTGGACGATGCGCCTGTTCTGTATCAGGAGGTGACCACCAGTCAGGACCGAAGCGACATTGCCGCCGTGAAGGACGCGCTCAAGGCTCTCGGGTCGCGCGTTCGCCACACGCACGCTTTCGGCAACGCCAGCGGGCACCTTCTCAACGGCAACGACTATCGCAGCGGATACGGCGGAATGTCCGTCAATGTCGGCGGTGTGGACAAGGAAGTCGTGCCGTGAGCATCGTGCGACAGCTATTCAACAAGCTCAGGTGCCGTCTTCGTGGCGGGCATGTGCCTGACTGTCACGGTATATCGTTCGGCGGTCAGATCGTGCTCTGCCGCGATTGCAAGCACTTCATCGGCGTGGTGCCGTACAAGGGGCGAGAGAGATGATGCGGACGATCGAGAGACTACTGGCGCGCAGCGGGGCCGTGTGCCTCTTGCGTGGCTTCCACGAGTGGGAGCCTGTCCTGGTGTACATCCAAGACGGCGTTGTGTTCGGCTTGGATGTATACCAGAGCGAGAACCGTAAGGTGTGTATCACCTGTGGTAAGGACGGCGGTCGCTTGCGGAAATTCGAGTACCCGTCATGAAAGACAACGGCCCCTCCGAGAAAGAGATCGAAGAGGCGATTGCGCGGGCTGAAGCGAAGAGCAAGGGCGTCGCGATGAACCGCCGCGAACGACGAGCCTATGCCAGCGGTGGGCGCAAGAGTGCCTACGACCAATCAATTTGGCATAGGATGACGACCAAAGAGAAGCGCCAGAGAAAGGCGGCATAGCGTGGACGACTCTGAGGGTCGGGTCAGCCAGTTAACGCTTAAGTACGAGCGACACTTCCTAGATTGCGACGGCTGCAATTACTCCGCCCCAGAAGGCTTCGTCCTGGTGGGATGGCACGCAAACCTCTCGCTCTGCCTTGAGTGCTTCGCTGCGCTACCCGACACAACCCAGCGGCTTGTCCTGGAAGGCATCGAGCTACTCGACAGGAAACGCACTGAAGCGACAAACACGCACAT
>Ga0070735_10000206_pt1 | contig 71763 bp, 58 predicted proteins | sample Coa_R1_FD_66443 | JGI IMG/M metagenome (GOLD analysis project Ga0070735, IMG submission 66443) | Surface soil microbial communities from Centralia Pennsylvania, which are recovering from an underground coalmine fire - Coalmine... | ecosystem: Environmental > Terrestrial > Soil > Unclassified ...
CGGTGGTACATACATCGGCATTAACGAGCCGTCATCCGGAGCCGGCAATGCTGCTGACTTCTTCAATTTCCAAAACAATGGCACGCTGGAAGCCAAACTTACCTCAGCCGGCGCTTTGACAGTGCAATCCTGTAGCGGTTGCGGTGGCAGCGGATCAACTGCGTTATCTTCTCTTACTGCTGCAACCCAATCCAGCACCATTGCTAATGCCAACTTTGCTCAGGTTTGGAACTGGGGTACTTTGACTACTCAAACCGGACTTACTTTGGGCGGCGGCACGGCAATGACTACCGGCAGCGTCCTTGCAGTAGGCGGTTCAACCTTTGTGCATACCGGAGCTGAGACCGGAAGCAACGCCAGCGTTACTGTAACCGATGCCTCAACCGCGACTTCTGGCGCAACCGTCACCAATGACCTAAACCTTTCTGTGACCGATAATGCAGCCAACTCAACAGCTGGTTCAAGCACTGTCACCGGCTTAAACGTAGCTACAACCTTGAACACTTCCGGCGCCACGGCAACTAAAGAATTAGATGCGATCAATGTTGCTGCACCGACTTTGACCGGCTGTACCGGCGCAACCTGTACCTGGAACGGCGCAAAAATTTCTACGACCGCACCAACCACCCAGATTACTGTTAACGGTTTGAATATTTCCGGTGCAACCGCTCCTTCCGGTGCAACCATAAACGGTATCAACATCGGTTCAATAACTTCCGGCGCGGGTTCGGAAAACGCCATCAATTTTGGCACCGGCTGGGATAATGTCATTAACGGCACCGGCGCTCTGAATATTACCGGCGCCGCTGCCTCAACCTGGGACATTGGTAACAACACTCTTTCAATTCAAACCACTAATAATGGCGCGACTACTTTTGGCAGCGGCGCCTTGAACTCTTCGGGAAAAGTAACTTTATCAAGAAACGGTACCGGCACCGGTGACTTCACCCTTGGCGTTACCGGTACGCCGATTAACAACGCCACCTCCGCCTTACTTAATTTGGGCAATACGATCAGCGGCGGCAATAGTGCTACTAACGGCGGTACATATTTTGGTGTCGATGAGCCGGGCAGTGGTGCTGGCACAGCCGCAGATTTTCTGGATTTCCAGAATAACGGTACTAAAGAGCTGACCGTCGCTTCCACTGGTGCAACCACAATTACTGCTGGCAGCGCTACTGCCGTGCCGCTGACATTGCAGGGTGCTTCATCTCAAACCGGCGACCTGCTTGACGTAAAAAATAACGGCGGCACAGTGCTTTCAAAGATTCTTTCAAATGGAACCGCGAACATCAATGTTTCATCGACCACTGCCTTAGCGGTTCAGGATGGATCCGGTAATAATGTTTTGACGGTTGATACCACAGCGCCAACCACCAATGCCGGAATTGATATTACCGCAGGTTCGGCCCAAACCTCTGACCTTTTGGATTTCTTCAGCAACGGTAGCACTAATATTGGCAAGTTTGACAGCAATGCCCAGCTGACCTTGCAGCCGGCCGCAGTGACTACCGGTTCACCAACAATTTTAACTATCACTGGCCCGGCTGACACCACTTTGACGGCAGGCACTGAAGTAACTGATGTCAATCTCAACCTTGCCCGTACGGTTCAGTTTGCAACCGGCGCAATAACTAATGAGCGCGCGGTAAGAATTCAGGCACCAACTTATGGCTTCGTTGGGGCCTCAACCGTGACTATTGCTGCAACTCTTTCAGTAAGCGGCGGTCCGGCAACCGGGACCAATGCCACCTTAACCAACACCGCGGCTATTTTAGCTGAATCAGGAAACGTTATTGTGAAAAATGGCGCCTTGTGCGTTGGCAACGTCGCTTTCTCTACTTGGACCGGTACTCATTCCTGTGCCAACACTCAAGCCGGAACCGCCGGTACAATTTACGCTAATGCCGCAAGCGTTACTTCCCAAGACTATGCTGAAAATTATCTTTCAACCAATCTTTCAATGCTTCCAGGAATGTTGGTTACTGCTGATCCGGCCAATCCTGGATACATGGTCCAAGAATCCGGCAAGGCTTATGATTTGAATCTGACAGGAATAATTTCTACCGCTCCGGGTATCACAATCGGTAATGAAGTCAGCTTGAACGCGCCGGCTAATGCCAAAGCTTATCCAATCACGCTTTCTGGTCGAGTTCCGGTTTTCGTCAGCGATGAAAACGGTTCAATCCAAATTGGCGATTATCTTACAAGCTCTCCGGATATGCCAGGTTATGCGATGAAGGCCACTCACAGCGGTGAAGTAATTGGCCAAGCTTTGGCAAATTTTGATCTTTCTACCGCCAAAACCGTTACAACTTCAGCTGGCCTGACAGTCCATACCGGCAGCATTGAGGTTTTTGCTCACGTCGGTTTCCAGGATATCGGCAATACAATTGTGCTTGGCGATGATCCGCTTGCTTCAGCAACTGTCAATCAAAGCACTACCTCAACTCAAAGTCTTGCTTCAAGCAACAGTGCATTGACTTTTGTCATCCGCCAAAATCTGCCACAGCAGGGTAGCGGCGGAAATTCTGGCGCTCCGACTCTTGCCGATATTCTGCAGTTGCAATCTTCCGGAGTTAACCGCTTGATGGTGGCTTCAACCGGTGCGATTACAATTAACGCTTCGGTCACCGATCAAACCCAAAATCTTTTCGTTATTTCCAACAATGGTTCGCAGCAATTTACCATTGATGCCAGCGGTGATGCGGTGGTTGCGGCAACCTTGGTCGTTAAAAAAGATATTGCCGCACTGGGAACCGTACTGGGGTCAACATCGGTCCTGGCCAAAAATTCCGGCAGCCAGGATATCAGGCAAGGCGACGTAGTAATGCTGCTTGGAGCGGAATCAACTGCGGTGGTTGGTAATAATCCGGTTTTGTCAGTCGCAAAAGCAAGCGCAAACGGCCAGACCGGTTTGAGCTCAGCGGTAGTCATAGGAATTGCTGATCGCAATCTGTCAGATTTTGATATCCCGGGTGCACCTGCATCATCAGTCACTGATAAAACCGATATTCCATCGGGCGAATATATGAACGTTGTCACTGCAGGAACTTTTGCGGTGATTAACATAGATGCTACCGTACAGGCCGTGTCAGTGGGCGACCGGTTGACTCTTTCATCAAATCCCGGTTATGCTCGCAAGCTTGGTACAAGCGATGCGAACGTTCCTTTAATTGGAATTGCCTTGGATTCGGTTACGAGCGGATTAGGCAAGGCCAGAATTTTGTTGGAAGTTAACCAGCTTCCGGCCTTGAGTTCTGCGGTAACAACCTCGCAAAGCCAAACTGTGCCAGTTACAAGTACTGCTGCAAATCCACCTTCAACTTCAAATCCACCTTCAGCATCGAATCCGGCCCCAACCTCAAATCCGACTCCGGGAACAAATGCGGATTCTGGCTCAACTGCTCCGGCCACAGATCCAAGTTCTGCTTCAACCACCCCGGCGACAACTGATCCAAGCCCTGCAGGGTCAAGTGCGCCAAGTGATCCAACTACTGTGCAGCAGCCGCAATCACAGCAAAATATTGCCGTGGATCCGGCAAGCAGCAGCGCTCCGGCTAGCAGCTCTCCCGCTTCAGTTTCAGCTGATTCCTCTTCAACAGCGTCGGATTCAAGCCAGAACTCTACAAGCCAGCAGCAAGCCCCTGCGCCAACTGATTCCGGCGCCGCAGCAACATCAAACCCTTGAGATTTCGCCAATTTTTGAAATTTAAAAGATGAGTATATTTTCCAGAAACAGAAATTTAAAAATTATTTTTGCGACCGTGCTTATTTTCGCCGTTGCGGTTTATTTTTTTGACCGTGCCAATCAGGCTAAGGCTAACTCAATTGTTATTGTCAGCTCCGGCACCGTTACTGATGCTACCGGACGTCCAACCCAGCAGCATTTAATTTACGCCGTAAACAGCGCGACCTGGTGGTTGTTTTATATTGCCAGTGGCAGCACTACCACTTTGCAGACTAAGTTTTCTTCGGATTTGACCACCTGGAACACCGGCGCAAGTTTTACTCTGGCCCACGCCAACGGCGGCGAAGGTTTAAATTTTGCAACCAGTTACGCCAACATCAGTTCAACTGACGTCGTGCATATCGCTTTTTCGTACAACCTTGGCGGCTCGCTGACCAGCAATCATATTCGCGCGACCATCTCAGGCAACACTATAACTTACAGCACGGAAACCGTAGTCGGAACCGCCAGCGCAAACGAATCAATTGACGGGCCGGCAATCGGTTTTGATTCAAATAATAAAATTTTTCACATGTCCGGTTTTGATTTAAATGGCAAGGATGGCGATGAAAACATTGCTTATTCCACTAACGCTGATACTGGTACCGCCTGGACCTCGGGTTTTGGCACGGTTACAAATATTTTTGTCGCGGCCAACGTCACTGAGTCAAGGTATGTTGCCAATATCGGTTCTTCCAAGGCCGTTGATATTTTTGATAACGGTTCGGGAACCAACGTCTTCAGTGATCTGGAATATAACGTCATTACTAACGGCACTGCTGGGACAACCACCGCGATGGGTTTGAGCGTTACTAGCGTTAATGCCAATGATTGGGGAGCCACCACTGCCGGATCAAACATATATGTTGCGGTACGTTCCGGAAGCAATACTTATAAGTTTGATAAATTCAGCGGCAGTACTTTTAGTGCCGCTACAGCGCCGCCGAACCAGACTAGCAAATCTACCGCCGGAATTTTTCTTGCTTCTGACGGCACCAATGTTTGGATGTTTGTTATTGACAATGATACTCCAAATACCGTGCGTTGGAATAAGTTCAACGGCACCAGTTGGGGGATTTGGCGGCCTCTGGAAGCAACTACAAAAACCAGGACTTTTTTAAGCGGTTATCCCAAGGTTGTTAACGGACAAATCGCGCTGATGTGGGAACAGGTTAACGGTGCAAACCGGGATATTACAGTTGCTAACTTAGTAGTTGATCCGAATGTAAATATCCGCGGGGGAGTGAACGTTCGTGGCGGTGTAAAATTTCGCTAATTTAAAACCGCCGGGTTCTGCGGCGGTTTTATTTTTTTAACAGCGTTTTAATTGCAGGGCTTTAATTACCGACGCAATTATAGTTGATCCGGTCACTTACCAATGCCGGTCCTGTGATCGTTATGCTTGAGCTTGAGGCGTTGACTACTTTCACGGCGCTTGCATTAGTTGCGTCAGTAGCAACACAAAGGAAGCTGCTTGAAGAACTAAACGCCGGAGAAAATCCGGTTACAGTTGCGTTGCTGCTGGTTAGACCAGATGTCAGCGCAACGCTGCCGGTAACGACGCGCGCTGAAGTCAGGCTACTTGCCGAACAGCTAGTGGTTGTGCCGCAGTTTTGCACGATAGGATGGTTGCTAAGAGTCAGGTTTTCAACCGGAGTAGTCGAGCTGACTACAAATGGGGCGGTGCCGGTTGCAACAGTGCTGGTCAGCTGACCGCTCATATTAATGGTGCTTGCACCCATGATCGCTCCGGTAATGTTTATGTGGCCGGTGCCGGCATTCAAATTCAGCGAGCTGCTGCCGTGAGCCGTGCCTATTTCAATGCTGCTGTTGCTGCTGACTCCGTTTCCGATGTAGATGTCGTTGGTCCCGTTGCCGGTTGCAAGTGACAAATAATTACTGCCGTCGCCGCTGGCAAAAGAAACTGTGGTATTGCCGGTGCCATTACCAACGTTGATGCTTTGAGCATTTGAAGATCCGCCGATTGTGATTGTGCCGGTCCCGGTAGCCGAGCCGATATTGATAGCGCCGTCATCGCCAGGCACAAGATTAATTGCCATGCCGCCGTCTCCGCCATGTAGGTTTATTTCACCGCCGTAAATATCGGTATTGCCGGTCATGGAATTGTTTCCGACCTGGATTGTGCCGCTTGAAAGATTTGGACCAATATCAATTTCTCCGGCTCCAACGCTATAGAGTAGTGATAGTGTTGCGGTCGAACTATCACTATCGATATATAGGTTATCGTCAGAAGATATCGTATTAGTGCTGTTGTTTTGGGTGATTGTCGCGTGTGCGGCATTATTGCCGCCGAAAAAAACAAAAATCAGAGCCAGGGCTAGTGCGGCGCTGATGATTTTTGTCGATTTTTTCCTCATTTTATTTTATGTTTCCTGGACCGCCAGAACCGAGCGGACCAATTAATAGCTTAATCAAAATAGACTCATATATTAGGAGGAATTTTAAATAATTTATTAATATAAGATAAAATTGAAATTTTAAATTTAATCTTTACAATAAGCGGTGAATGTGTTATTATATAAATGATTTAGTTCGGTTTTCTCGAAACAAAAATAAAAAACAGCTTAATATTGCTCAATATATATCCGCCAGAACTCAGGATTGCCTCAGCGATCGCAGAGTTTAGGCACATTATTTGGGCTTATCGAGCTCAAATAATTAATAAAAAAAGATGAAAAAAATCTTTGGAATCGTGCTTGCGACATTCGCAATCTTTGGTTTGATGATTGTTCTGTTTTCGGGCGGTCGCGATAAGGTGAATAACGCCTCGGCGGCCGGCATTGTTTTGGTTCAAAAAGCTTATAATGCCGGGAGTAACGCTGCAAGCATGGCCGCGACCTTTACTTCACCGGTTCAGTCCGGTAATTTGCTGGTAGTTTCCATTTCCAGCTGGCCTGCTACTCCAAGCGCAAGCCCTATTAAAGATTCCTTGGGAAATACTTTTTCTGCGGCCGGTCCTTTAGAAAAGACCAGCGGCGGGGGATATTCTCAAATTTTTTATGCTAAAAATATTATCGGCGGCACTGATACTGTGACTTTTAGCGTTTCAAGTTCCGGCAGCGCCTTGTCTATTGCTGCTGCGGAATTTTCAGGCCTAGATAGTAATGCCCCTCTTGATACTACCAAGGGTGCGATTGGCGGCAGCAATTCTCCTTCGACCGGAAGTTTTACTCCAACCGCAAGCGGAGATTTGTTGATCGGTGCCGGCACTCATGACGCAGTTGTTACCACTACCGCAGGCACCGGTTTTACAATGATCGCCGATGCAACTGAAGGCGCATCGGGACAGCAACCGCTTGCCATGGAATACCAGATTTTAAGCGGTTCCGCGGCAACATCAACCTCATTTAAATTATCCTCAAGCACAAGCTGGGCCCAGAACGGCGCACTGTTTAAAATTGCAACTGGACCGGCAGATACCACTCCGCCTACTGTCAGCATCGCCGCACCGACATCTGGTTCTAACGTTTCTGGAACAGTTTCTGTTTCCGCAAACGCTTCAGACAACGTTGCGGTCGCAAGCGTTCAATTCCAGATTGACGGAACAAACTTCGGCAACGCGATCAGCACTGCCCCTTATCAGATTTCCTGGGACACTACGAAAATTTCCAACGGCAGCCACACTTTAACCGCGATCGCTAAAGATACTTCAAACAATTCCACCACCTCAGCGCCGATTAGTGTTAATGTAACAAACGCTCCAATTATTTCCGGTGTTAATGTTTCAAATCTGGCCACAACTTCAGCCACAATTAATTGGACTACCAATGTTGCCACCAATTCCCAGGTCAATTACGGTCTGACCAGTTCTTACGGCAGCACTACGAATTTAGATAGCGCTTTGGTCACAAGCCACAGCGAAAATATTTCAGGATTGACCGCAAGTACCACTTATCATTATCAGGTGGTTTCTTCCGATTCAAATGGCGTAACCGCGGCTTCCACTGATTTTACTTTTAGCACTTTAGCCGCTCCGGATACCACTCCGCCTACTGTCAGCATCGCCGCACCGACATCTGGCTCTAACGTTTCTGGAACAATTTCTGTTTCCGCAAACGCTTCAGACAACGTTGCGGTCGCAAGCGTTCAATTCCAGATTGACGGAACAAACCTGGGTAGTGCCGTGACAACAGCGCCTTACACTATTCAATGGGATACAACAACCGTTCAAAACGGCGCGCACACTTTAACCGCGATCGCTAAAGATACCTCAAACAACTCAGCCACTTCCAATCCGGTCAGCGTCACTGTGGCAAATCCGCCTACAATCTCGGCGGTAAACGCTACGGCGATCAGCAGCACTGCCGCAACAATCACATGGAGCACAAACATTTCCGCAAACTCCCAGGTCAATTACGGCCTGACCAGTTCTTACGGCAGCACTACGAATTTAGATAGCGCTTTGGTCACAAGTCACAGCGAAAATATTTCAGGATTGACCGCAAGTACCACTTATCATTATCAGGTTTTATCAACCGAATCAGTTGGCGACCAGGTTGCTTCAACTGATTTTACCTTTACCACTGCGGCTGCGCCTGACACCACGCCGCCCACTGTTTCATTAAGCGCGCCTTCCGCCGGAAGCACTGTTGCAGGAAGCACGGTGATGATTTCCGCAAACGCTTCAGACAACGTTGCAGTTGCAAATGTCCAATTCCAAATTGACGGAACAAACTTCGGCAGCGCGATCAGCACTGCCCCTTATCAGATTTCCTGGGACACCACTAAAATTTCCAACGGTTCGCACAGCATAACTGCTGTTGCAACTGATACCTCAAACAACTCAGCCACTTCAAATCCGGTCAGTGTCACTGTGGCAAATCCGCCTACAATTTCGAATGTCAGCGCAACAGCAATAACCAAGACCTCCGCGACAATCACCTGGACTACCAATGTTGCTACCAATTCCCAGGTTAATTACGGCCTGACAAGTTCTTACGGCAGCAGTACAAACGTAGACAGCGCTTTGGTCACAAGCCACAGCGAAAATATTTCAGGATTGACCGCAAGTACCACTTATCATTATCAGGTGGTTTCCGCCGACGGCAGCGGCCTCAGCGCAAGTTCAAATGATTTTACTTTCACTACTCAGTCAAATGCTCCGGCCGCAATCAAGCTGGTCCAGCAGGCCAGCGGCGTTCTTGCCACAGGGTCAAAGATAACTGCAACATTGCCGACAGCGGTCCAGGCAGGGGACACGCTGGTGGTATCGATCGCAAGCTGGCCAAATCCGCCGCTGGCAACTTCTGTTACTGATTCGTTGGGCAATACATATGTAGATGCCACTCCGATTAAAAGCACTTCTTCCAGTGCATTCAGCACAATTTATTATGCTAAAAACGTTAAACCCGGCACTGATACCGCAACTTTTAGTTTGAGCACCAATACCAACAGCATGACAATCATTGTCGCGGAATTTTCAGGAGCTGATCCTAATAATCCGTTGGATGCGGCAATATCAAGCACTGGCAGCAGCAAGACTCCGGCCTCAGGTAACATGACTCCTAGCATGGCTGGAGATGTCGCAATCGGTTCAGGTACCCATGACGCCACTACTGTCACCACAGTTGCAACCGGATTCACCATGGTAGCCAATGCCACTGAGAACGCGAGTGTCGACCAACCGCTTGCCATGGAATATCAGTTACAGACCGGAACCGCCGTTGTTTCAGCGAAATTTAATTTGAATACCAGCACTTCCTGGGTTCAGGGCGGAATATTGCTAAAGCCGGGCGCGTCCGTTCCCGACACAATTGCTCCAACCGTGCCGACAAACCTTTCAGCTGCAGCCGTGTCGCCAAGCCAAATCAATCTTACCTGGACCGCATCAACTGATAATGTTGCGGTTACCGGTTACAATATTTTTAGAAACGGAACTCAGGTGGCAACCAGTAGCTCTGCGGCATATTCAGATAAAGGGTTAACAGCCTCTACAACTTACTCATATAATGTTTCGGCTTTTGACGCTGCCGGCAACGTTTCTGCGCAAAGCACCACAGCTCAGGCAACCACTCCGACTCCGGACACGGTTCCGCCTACGGTTGCCCTGACCGCGCCGTTAAACGGTTCAATTGTTTCGGGATTAGTCTCAATTTCTGCAAACGCCTCGGACAACGTTGCGGTCGCAAACGTCCAATTCCAGGTGGACGGCGGCAATATTGGTGCGGCAGTGACCAGCGCGCCTTATACTTTGCAATGGAATTCGGCATCGGTGCCAAATGGCAGTCATGTTTTGACCGCGATAGCAACTGACACTTCAGGCAACGTCAGCGTTCCTTCCACGCCGGTCAGTATTACGGTCAATAATGCCCCTCCGACTAATGTCACCTGGGAGCCGATCGTCAATATGAATTTGATTGGCTACTCAGATTCTTATGACCGTTCAGTAGTCCGTACCAATTCCGGTGTGCTTTATTATGTTTTGAACGCAAGCGGAATTAAAGATGGTGCAAGCTCGGTTAAAGTTATGAAAGGCAACTCGACAACCCCGACTGCTTTTGCGGAAATGGATTCGGCTCATGAACCAAAGGATTCAACAAGAGTAATCGGTGTTGATGCCCGCCTGAATACTTCCACAGGAATTATTTCCATAGTTTACCAGCTGACCACGCCGAACCAGGTTACTTATAACACCTTTGATACTAATACCGATACTTGGGGTACTCCTGAAGTTGTTGGTTCGGTCCAGGGTGAACAGACCCTGCGGTACTTATCAAAAATTTCTTTGGCGCTTGATTCAAGCGGAGTGCCGCATGTTACTTACGGCGGTGCCAACGAAGGCATCATATATAAGGACAGAACCGGTGGAAGCTGGGGCAATACTTTCAACATCAGTTCAAATTTTGACGATATGCATACCAGCATGGTTTTTGACACCAACGGCGTGCTGCATCTCGCTTGGTTTAACTTTGACGGTTCAAGATCAATTTTGTACCGTGAACGTTCGGCATCAGGGGTTTGGTCGGCAACTGAAACGGTTGACGGCAATGTCGGTTCAGCCGGGGATAAGGTCGACCAGTCTCCGTCAATTGCAATTGAAGCTGACGGCCTGCCAATCATTCTTTATCATGAACAACAGGATAGCACTGTTGAGAGCGTCAGGATTATGCGCCGCAACGCCCCGAATTCTTACACTAACGTCAGCCCGTCGAGCAAGATCGGAAACTTCAATAATCCGGCTGCCGGACATAGCTGGGCATTATCCGTGGATTCAGCAGGAAATTGGTACATGTGCGGGCATGGTGCAGCTAACTCCACACCGGTTGAGCCGCAGTGCGTTTGGTGGATTGCAAGTACTAATACCTGGAACGGTCCAACTTTGCTGTTGCCGCAAAGCGGATTAGACCATGACGGCAGCGCCTCAATGCGTTTTGACCCGGTCTGGTATCCGGCCGGCAGCTTCCAAAATGGTTTTATAGATGTCGCTTATCATGATGAAAATACTCCGCCTGATTCATGGTTCTTTAATGCGATTATCCCTGGTAATTAAGCTGATAATTTGATGATAAAAAGCCGCCAAGACTGTTTTTTAGAACAGTTTAGGCGGCTTTATGCTATAATTGAGACAACAAACATTAAAACAAATATGAAAAAAATATCCCTATCAATACTCATTCTTTCAGCTTTTTTCGGAATTTTGCAACTTTCTAAGGCCCAGGCCAGAGCTCCTTTTACAGATCTTCAAGGCAAGGTCTTAGGTTCTTCAGTTCATGCCCCTGGCGCCAATGTTCTTGGTCCGAACGGCACAGTTTATTATATTGATTCCAACCAGTACTTGCGGCCTTATTCTTCCGCAGGCGCTTTTTTATCTTATGGAAATTCTTTCAGCAGCATAGTTCCTGCAACTGACGGTGATTTGGCTTTGCCGCAAGGCGCGATCATGCCACCGCGCGACGGGTCAGTCATTAATGATAAGGGTACCGTTTATTTAATCACTAACGGCGGACGCAGCGGTTTTGCAAGCTCCCAAGTTTTTACGGCGTTAGGCTACAAATGGTCGCAGGTCATTAATGCTGATACATCATTTTTGCCGACTTTGCCGCCAATCACTGATTCAAGTGCCGCGCATCAGACCGGGGCGTTGGTCAACGACAATGGCACAATTTATATTATTGGTCCGGATAATACAAAAATTGGCGTACCTTCTCCAAGCATACTTTTTTCCTGGGGCTATACTTTTAAAGATATTGTTCCTGCCAACTCTTCTGATCATGCTTTGCCGCAGGGGAGTGTTCTGCCTCAGGCTACGCCGGGCGTGATCTTGCCTTACACTAATCTCAGTCAAGGACCGGTTTCTTCAGAGCCAAACATTCCGCTCAATCCTAATACTCCTAATACCGGCAATCCATCTGGTTCAACGCCTGATACCAATTCAAATCCGACACCAACTCCAAATTCAACGCCAAATCCAACGCTTACTCCTCAGCCGCCAACAATTTCATCTTTCAGCGCAAGCCCTTCGACAATTAATTCCGGTTCAAGCTCAACGCTTTCTTGGAGCACTACCAATTCCACAAATATTACAATAAGTCCGGGAAGCTTTACTTCAGGTCAGGCCAGTGGCTCTATTTCAGTCACACCGTCAGTCACCACAATTTATACTCTGACCGCCGCAAATTCGCTTGGCTCAGTTAGCTTGCAGCTGACTGTAACTGTCAATTCCACTGACCAGACAAATATTAGTCCAACTTCAAATTCAAATACCGCCCCATCAGGTACCGTTACAGTAGATTTTGATCATCCTACTCCCGGTATTCCAAGGAACGCTTATTTGAACGGCGTTTTTGGCGGAATTAATTGGGGGAGCAAGCATTGGCGCTGGGATAGTTTTTACGCTTATGACACTACCGGCAATATTTACTTTGATTCAGCTAGCGGTACATCAAGAACATTTACTTTTGTTACGCCTTCAATTTTAAACAGCCTGACCGCTTACAGTTTTCCAAGCACCGGCACGCTCACTTTGACTGATGATAACGGCCAAACCAAAACTCAGACTAACATCGGCCCTTCAACCCGTTTGGTCAAGGTAGTTACCGGTTGGACTAAGCCTTCAACTGCAATAACGGTGAACTTCACAACCGGCTGGGATCTCGGGCTGGATGACTTGAATTATACCGTTTCAGGAGGTACGCCGCCGCCAAATCCAAATCCACCACCGCCGCCAAGCCCTGCGCCGACAATTTCTGCGTTTATAGCAACACCGGCAACAATTAATTCTGGTTCAAGCTCAACGCTTTCTTGGAATACCAGCGGCGCCACCAGCATTAATATTACTCCTGGTTCTATTACTTCAGCTCAGGCGGTCGGCAGTGCAACTGTCACCCCGACTCAGACCGTAACTTATACTTTGACCGCGACAAATTCCGCCGGTTCAACTACCGCAACAACGGTGGTCACTGTAAATTCTCCAAATCCGCCGCCGACACCGGCGCCGACAATTTCTTCATTTACCGCAAACCCAACCAGCATTAATCAGGGCTCAAGCTCGACGCTTTCTTGGAGCACTTCTAATGCTACAAATATTACAATAAACCCTGGTAATATGACTTCAAGTCAGGCCAGTAGTTCTGTATCGGTTACACCGTCAGCAACCACAACTTATACTTTGACCGCGACAAATTCCACTGGCTCTGCAAACGCCTCGACAACAGTTACGGTCAACGTTTCTCAGCCTCCGCCTCCGCCGACTCCAACTGCCGGCGCTCCGGTATTGTTCTTCTCTGATTTGGACAGCGGGCCGAACAGCGGCGGCGAATCAGTGAGCGGATTCGCAGGAGCTTATGTCACGCTTTACGGTAATTTCTTTGGGTCATCCCAGGGAGCATCAACAGTTACATGGAATGGTCAGAATTGTCTGCGAGTTTTAGGACCAACCGGAGCATATTCTGGCTGGGGCGCTCAGGCTCAAGGAACCTGGTATCAGGAAATTAAGGTTCAGCTGGGTTCAGGCTGCAACCCAGGATCAGGAAATTTTGTGGTCACGGTCAACGGTCTGTCTTCAAATGGACTTCAGTTTGCAACTCGAGCTATCGGTACAAACCATATTTATTTCACGGCAACAACGGGAAGCGACAGCGCTGCCGGTTCTTTTGCGGCACCGTTTAAAACCATTGCTCATTGCAGCTTTGCCATGAAGCCCGGAGACATTTGTTACATCGAGGGCGGTGTGACCCAGACCACAGTGGATAATTTTGGGGCAGCACTGGATATTGAGTCTGGCGGAACTTCGGGAATGCCGGTTGCGCTTGGATCATATCCTGGGGCAAGTCCGCAGCCGCAGATTGGCAGCTCTTCCGCGCAATACGGCGTGCGTGTCCCGGCCATAAATATTTCTGAAAACTATTGGACATTCTTCGGGTTAAGCTTTGATCAGAGCAGCGGCGACCGCGCCTTTAACATCAATGGCATTGGTCCAACCAATCCTTCAAGCTTCTGGAGAATTATAGCTAACAAATTCCAGTGTCCAAACTTCAACGCCCAGGCAGGATGTTTTACTACAAATGAAGCCGGAAATATTTCTTTCTACGGCAATGAAGTTACTAATGTCGGGGTTCCAAGCGGATCAGGCAAGCAATCGCATTCAGTTTATTTCAGCTCTGACACTAATCATGTTTGGGTCGGCTGGAACAACATCCACGACAACACCACCTGCCGCGCGCTGCAATTCCACTCTTCGCCTTTGGGCGGGGGAGGCGCAAGCGATCCAACCGGACATGACCAATATGACCTGCATGTCTTCAGCAACATCATTCACGGCGACAACTGCGACGGTATCAATTTTGCCACGGTCGATCCTTCAAAAGGAACTGTGGAAGCCTACAACAACTTGATTTACCATGTTGGGTTGCAAGTTCCTCCGGACGGCGGCGCAGCCTACAACTGTATAGAAAATCCGGCAATCGTTAATACCGGTTCGGCCGGTTCAGGTACGATCCAGATTTACAACAATACTTTGTATGATTGCGGATCTTCGCTTGGATTACTAAGCGGCGTAACTAATGGTCCGGCAGGAGCATTCACTAATGTTAATCCTCCGGCAATGTCATTGACTAACAACATTATTTTCCAGCTTGGCCAGGAGCCTTACATTTCCGGCAATAGCTCGGGAATCAGCGGCAATAATAATCTTTGGTTTAATTCATCCGGCGCCGTCCAGCCAGGTCAAACTTCAGGAAATCTTTCAAGTACAAATCCGCTGTTTAATTCTCCGGGCAGTACTTCAAGCGCAGATTTCCATCTGCAATCCGGAAGCAGCGCGATCGGCAGAGCCCTAACCTCCATTGTTCCGGTTTACGATATTGAAGGTCAGGTTCGCTCGTTAAGCACGCCGACGCTTGGCGCTTATGAGTCGCATTAGTCACAGGCTGCTTCGGGATATATAGTTTTCTCCACCAAAACAAGCAAAACAAGAGAATTCCTCTGGAATTCTCTTGTTTTATGTTATAATGTCTTTGGGCAAAGTCTCTAAAATGAAACAAAAAATTTGGAGCCAAATCTACTTTGTTTTAGCCTTGCTGCTGATTATGCATCCGGGATGGTTTTCTGTGTCCCGTGCTTTTGGGTCAGAAGAATTTGGCGTTTCTGGTTGGCAATCGGTGCCTGCCACCAATTCACAAATGCTCGGCGTGATTAAGACTAATCTGGCCGGAAGCTTAAAACTCAGCGTAGTGGCCGGATCGCAAGGCCAGCAGTTACTAGCTGATAATCGAGTCAATTGCCTGGCAACTTCTGAAGCTTCCAAGCAAATTCAAAGCAATCAAAATTTGCAGCCGGTCGCTGATCTTAACCAGATCGGTTTAGGGCAAAATACTCAGTTTGCGCAAAATTCTTTTGAGTTCAATCCTGAATCTCGTACCGATTGTTTTGGCATTTCGCTTGGGATTGTAAAAACTCAAAATAATCTGGCGGTCATAAATGTTGGTTCAAATAGCGCAATCGCCATCCAAGTTCAAAATCCTATTGTACGCATTTGGAATCTGCAAGCGCAGCCAGACAGTAATGCTTCCGGAAAGCTTGCGGCAATCACAGATTTTTCATTTATTAAATTTCAAACGGTTAAACTTTCAAATTTTTCAGCTGCAGCAAAAATCTTTATTGCACCGCCGGGCAGTTACTCAAAAAATAATTTGAATCTGGCGTTGTTGGGACTTTGGCGCTGTTGATCAATAGCGCTTCGTTTTGTTAGGTTATCAAATATTAAACTAAAAATATGGAAATAAATGTAAATAAACAGAATAATTCTCAAATGGCCGGAGCTCCAACTAATCGCGCTCAGTCTCAGCCAGCTTCAAGCGGCTCTAAAACCCCATGGATTATTTTGGTGATAGTAGTTGTGATTGCAATAGTTGCATTAGTTTGGGCATTTCACGGTAAATTCACCAGTTCAAAAGCTAAGAATCTTTCCGGTTATCAGGCGGTATTTTTGACCAACGGCCAGGTTTATTTTGGTAAACTCAGCCATGTAAATCAGAACTATGTCCGTTTGACTGATATTTATTACCTTCAGGTCAACCAGCAGCTCCAGCCGACCGGTACTGCAAACCAACAGGCTCAGGCTCAACAGCAACAGCCGCAGCTATCGTTGGTTAAGCTTGGTAACGAGTTGCACGGCCCGACTGACCAGATGGAAATCAACCGCTCTCAGGTATTGTTTTTTGAAGATTTGAAGAGCGATGGCAAGGTTGCTCAGGCAATCGCGTCGTATAAAGCCGGGCAAAGCAACGGCACCCCAGCAACAGCAGCTCCGACAAGTTCAACTCCTGCAGCAGGCAGCACCCCGGCCGCAAACGGTAAATAGTTTTAGACAGTGTCAATTAAAAAACCCGCATCAGTGCGGGTTTTTTAATTGATTTTATTTCTTTTTGGTTCCGGTTCTTTTTCTTTTGAAAAGATTTTGTACGAATTCCAGAAAACTGCGGAATTTAAAACCCTCATTGCGGATATTCTGGCGCAAGTCATCCAGATCCTGTGCCAAGTTCTCAGCTTCAATTCTTGCTTTGCCTGAAATATATTTGAGATCACGGACAAATAAGATCAGGTAATAAAGCAGGATTGAAAGCAGAATTAGCAGAATAATTGCGGCAATGCTTGCTATGAAAAAGAACACATCCATCTTTAAAAATTCGTTCATAGTCAAATTATAGCATAAAAAAACCTGCAGCTTTTGCGCTGCAGGTTGTAGGCGGCTTTGGCCGATGGTTTGATGTCTAGCTTTGGACCGCCTGGATTATTGGCAGGGTGTTGGTTGCAAGGACATCGGCGTCGGCGAATTTAATGCCGGCATCAATCAGTTTTTGCCGGTCATCTGAGCTCAATGTGCTTTTTTCAGAGTATTCGCTTAGGTAGATTTGGACCGGAGCAACCGCACCATGTAGCTGAAATAAAAAATCATTGAGTGGTTGTTTTTGATGCCTGTAATCTTCGTAGATTACGAAGACCATATCCGGATTGAAGGCTCTGATCCGGTCAGCAATTTCGTGTTGCCGTGCCGAGCCTAGAGTGTAGAGATATTCGCCTGAGAAGCAAGGTGTGTCTAATACCTTAATTTTGTTGAGGCTCAGTAATCCGAGAATTTTGGCGAAGCGTTTGAATAGCAGGTAAGCCCCGTCGTTAGCTGGATTTAGAAAAATTATTATCACCGCCGTTTTCATAAACCCTCTCAATTCAATTGGTTTAGATAGTCGAACGAATTACATTAACAAAATTTTGTTGTAATTGCAAACAGCATTTATTTTAAAAAAAACCTCTCCAGAGGAGAGGTGGACTAACGCAAACCTTAGGTCTGCCGTTTGAGAGTTGCATTTAAGGTTGTACCGTTTGAATCTCACCGACCAGACCGGATTTTAGTCTTGCAACTAAATCGGTATAAGGCTTAAACAGTCGGTACCTGTCCTGTCTTTGGATCCATTGGCTGATCTCAGCATCGCCGACCGCAAACTCCAAGATCAGGTATGGCTCACCGCGGCTTTCCGGGTTGCCGGTTTCTGACGGACGATAGAGCGGTTTCAAAACTTCTGTCAGCGGCTGTTCAAGATCCAGGATCCGCAGATCTTTTAGCGAAAGCGGTTGTTCAAGAATTCTGTATTCGGAAAAAGGGTGAATTGTGTGAGAGATATACCGACTGGTTGGCAAGCTGCAGATCGACTGATCTATATCAACAATCAGTTCCGGGCCAGTGAGCTCGCAAAGACAGAATTTTTCGGTGACACCTTCAGATTGGCGGCCGCCAATTACATTCTGAAAAGTTTCGATTGCAAGCAGCAGCTGACCCGTGCTATTACGGATTCGCTCCTGAAGCGTGCTCAGTCTTTGCCAGATTTCGGGGTTAAACTCATGGTGCCGAACGATCAGGTAATCATGAACCGCGTTTCCGCTGGTTTTTTGACCAAGCCGGACCGCCTCCGCAATTTCCTTAGTTAGCTCCAAGGTCTCAGATCGTCCGTTTTTGATCAAGTCCGGCAGTGCTTCAGCAAAACCCAGCAAAGTTCGCAGATCCGCCCGCTTTTTTAGCAACGCCTCAACTTCAGCTAAGACGCTTTTGTAATTTTTCACGACGCTCCTTTGATTTTTGTGAATGTGCCAAAGTATATTATTTATAATCCCATTGATGCTTTTTTGCAAATAAAAAAACCTCCCGGCTAGCGGGAGATTTAATTTTGAAATTATTTGACCACTTCTTTAACTAATTTTTCAAAACTCGCCGGAGAGGCAATTGATAGTTCTGCAAGCATTTTTCTATTGATTGTGATCTTTGCTTTTTTCAGAGCGCCGGCAAACCTGCTATAAGAGACTCCGTGGTCGCGCAGAGCGGCGTTTAAACGAATCAGCCAGAGAGCTCTGAAATCGCGTTTTTTGTTGCGGCGATCTCGGTAAGCGTATTTGTCAGCGTGCAGTAATGCTTCGCGGGCAGCAGGGAAATTAGTGCTGCGGCGGTTTTCATAACCTTTGGCGCGTTTCAGTAAATTTTTTCTGCGTTTATGTGCGGCAACTCCGCGTTTGATTCTTGTCATCGATTCTAAAAATTAAAATTATTTTAAATCAAGTTGAGCCCGAAAATTAACGGGGGATTAACTGTTCGATTCTCGGATTGGATTTGTGCAAAACCATGTCGCGTCGTTTGTTGCGGGTGACTTTGCCGCTCTCGCGAGAATTAAAATGGTCCTGCCCGGCCTTGCGGTAAACTAGTTTACCGGATCCGGTCCGGCGCAAGCGCTTTGACGCGCCTTTATGAGTTTTGATCTTTGGCATTGTGCTGTATACCAGCCTTTCCTTGCTTCACAACCGTTGAAATAGTGTTGCCCTGTTTCTTTGCAGGAGCTTCAATTTCGTGATTGGGGATTAAACTTAAGAATTTTTTTATAACGGTAAAACCTTGTTCAGCATAAGCCTGCTCCCGGCCGCGCATCATTAAACCGATTTGGGCTTTATGGCCTTCTTCCAGGAATTTCTGAGTTTGTTTGGCTTTCACTTCCAGATCATGTTCTGAAATACGTAAGGAAAGCCTGATGCCTTTAACCTCGATCTTTTTAATCTTCTTTTTCTGCTGTTGCTCCAGTTTTTTCTGGTGGTAGCGGAATTTATCAAAATCAACAAACTTAACTACGGGCGGTTTGGCCAAGGGTGAAACCTCAACCATATCTAATTCCCGTTCTTGGGCAAGTGCTAAAGCATCTTGGGTTTTCATAATTCCCAATTGCTGCCCGGTTTCATCAATTACCCGGACTTCAGGCACTCTTATTTGATTGTTAGTTCTTGATTTTTGCACTAATAAAGAAGTTTTTTGATCAAAAAAATTATACACTTTTATGCTTTGGAAGTCAATTCAATTTATAAGGTGATTGTTTAGGGAGATTTGGTACTTTTACACAGGTTTTTTGTAGATACGTATGCTACAATTAATATCTATGCTCGGCTTGATTATTTTTTTGGTACTAGCTTACCTTATTTCAAATTTTATCCATTTCAGTGCTCTCAAAGACGCCTATAAAAATAAGGGCATGATTGGCGCACTGAACATTTCGCTTGCAATTATGATCCATCAGATTGCGAGCTTGTTTGTAAAATAAAGGCTGCTAAAGTCTTTCAATAAAAAAAGACGGACACCTGCAATCACAAGTGAATGCGAGTTCAGGGCCGTCTTTTGAATTGGCGTCGGGGAAAAGCACTAAAAATTCATGCTTATTCCGGCGCCGAGAGATAGTGCTTTGGGCCGATCACCGATCGTCAGCGGGATATTGGCTTTGGCTACCGGCAGCATCAGCGACATTCTGTCGTTGATTTTGTAGTTGCCGGTTGCCGAGGCAATTGCAAACCATCCCGGATGAAAACCGAACACCCCGTCATCATGCGAAAATCTAATGGTCGAGTTAAGACCATATTTTGCATTGAGGTTTACGGCGTGGCTAAGCCCGATACGCAGGAATGTTCCGGCCTGCAAGGTGCTGCCCCGGACCGGGTTTACATGTTGGGCAACGAAAAATGCAGTTACCGTATTCTTTTTGCCCAAATGCAGATCTTTTCCGATCGAGCCGGTGGCCTGCAGGACTCCGCGGGTTTTTTCAACCGGCGCCAACATCACGAAGTTCAGCTCGCCGCCGACATTGAAGCCCAGAAGTCTGTTAGTGCAGCCGGCCATGATGTCAGCTTCGCTTCCAAAATCCGGCTGTTTTAACGTAGTGAATTGTCTGGAATTGAAAAGTGCGCCGTAGCAGCCGGTGCGTTTGTGCGTCACCGAGAAGTTAAACCATTGCACCGGACCATTGTGCGGTACAAAGCCGTTGTCTCCGATGTATTTGGACAACGTCATTGTATTTCCGCTGATTATCCAAACCTTGTCCGCTCCGCCATCTTTGGATTCCTCTGAACTTGATTTATTGATTCCGCCCGCAGCACAGGTTAATGCTGCGCTTGCGACGAAAATCCCAAAAGCTCTGGCTCGGGCCCATTGGTTCTTAGGGTCGAAACCCTTAATGAACCGGAAAATTCCGATCGGCCAGATTATTGCCCAGAGGTAAATTCTGGGATAAACCAGTTCGGCAAGAATTTGGGCTTTTCGTTCCCAAAGTTGGACCAGGAAACATAAGAACACGCATGGTATTGCAAAGATGCTCAGCCACGTCGCCCAGAACCGAATTTTGGTATAGTCCGGCCGGAGGTCGTTGCTATGAGATTGTTCAAGCCTGGCTTGATACTCTTTTTGTTCAGCCGTCCAGCCATTCTGGTCTTTGTTGACGATGTCGTTAACGTTTCTAAGGTATTGGCTGTCGTCAGTGTTGATTCTAAGCCTGAGATCGTACATTGCTTGAGTGGCTGTTCTGGAAAGAATTGCCCGATCAATGGCGTCGAAAAGCCGGGCACGTTCAGCAAGTAGGGCAAAATGTTCTTTGGCCCCGGGAACCTTGCCGGAGAGCATCTGCGTTTCGATTGCCTTGCCTTTGGCAAGTATTGTTTGTTCGTCCCAGTTCGGGGCGAACCGCAAAATGTTGATGTCGTGGACGCGCCGGGATTCGTCGCTTGCTTTGATCAAACAAAAATATACCAGACCAAGCAACGTTATGCCGAATAATCCGTAGACCGCCAGCTTTGTGCGCAGACCAACGCTGCGCACCGCCTGGCTCTTGTCGGGTTTGCTGGGTTTGGGTACTAAATCGTAACTTCTGTACGGAGCGATAGGCTGTTCCAAATTCATATCTCTCGTATTCCTCCTGATTTCTTAGAGCCTTTTAGAGACTTCTGAAAAGTGCAAAACCCGTTGTCGCCTCTATATTTATGGAACGGGCGAGTCGAGCTACTAATTATGCTTAAAATTAAGAGAAAAGTCAAGGTTGTATTAAGGGCTGTAATAAGTATGTTTATGTGGTTTTGTTTTCTAGACAAGCATTTTCGAATTGCTATATACTGGTTTGTTGATCAAATTATTGTTAAGGAAAAATTAAATTGAATGTCTGAGCATAAACCTCAAAAACCAACTGAATTGAGAATTTCAATTCTAATTCCTTGTTACAACGAAGAGCTTACTATTGAGCGTTGTGTGCTTTCGTGTTTAAACCAGACTAGAAAGCCGGACCAGATTGTGGTGGTTAATGATTGCAGTAAAGACGGCTCCGCTGAAATTTTAGAGCGGTATACTGATCGGATTACCGTTGTAAAAACTCCAAGAAACACCGGCAACAAAAGTAGCGCTCAGGAATACGGTTTGGGGTTTATCACCGGCGAGATTGTGATTATGACTGACGGCGATACTGTGATTGATCCGAACTTTGTTAACGAAATTATTAAAGATTTCAATAATCCCGAGATTGTTGCGTCTTCCGGCGCGGTGCGCAGCATGAAATACAATTGGCTGACCAGATGCCGGGCCTTTGAATACGTTGTCAGCAACAACATTCATAAACTTTCTCAAAGTTATTTGAACACAATGCTGGTTATTCCCGGAGCAGCCGGGGCGTTCAGAACCGATATTTTTAGAAAATATTTGACCTTTGACCACGATACTATCACTGAAGACCTTGACTTTACTTATAAGCTGCATCGTAATAACATGAAGATTGCTTATAATCGCAACGCGATTGTCTGGACTCAAGATCCGGCAAACTTGTATTCATATATAAACCAGATGCGCCGCTGGTTTGGCGGTGGTTGGCAGAATTTGATTAAGCACCGTGGTATGGTTTTGGAAAAACCCTGGTCAGCTTTGGAGCTCTCGCTTTTATATATCGAAGGACTGCTTTTTTCAATATTATTGCTTGCCCTGCCGATTATTGACCTGCATCTTTCTTTGATTCTGTTAGTGCCGTGGATTGGCATTGCTTTCCTTTTTGCAATATACGCTGCGATCAAAGAGAAGCGTCCGGATTTGTTGCTAACGCCCGTCTATTATATTGTATTGATGTACATAAATTCTTATATTTTTGTAGAACAATTTTTTAAAGAAGTCATACTGGGTAAAAAGACCTTGACCTGGTTTAAACCGGAGCGTGTCCGAATATGAATCCTTTTCTTCCATTTTTAGGCTTATCGCTGGCCATCCATTTTGTAGTGATCGTCATTAAAAAAACCGGTTCAGCTTACAAGCGGTTGTTTGCGGCAAAAACAGTAAAGCGAATTGAGACCGACAATCATGGTTAAATATTGTTCAATTTTTATAATTATGACAGTAACAGCATTGGTAATTTCAACCACTGCTCTTGCTTTACGAGTCGCAATAAACGACCATTATTCCAATGTCCGAATGGCAGCGGTGATTATTCACAAAACCAAGGTTCATATAATAGAAGCACATTTACCAAGTTCTCAGGGTTTTTTTGGGCTTGCTAAAGCAGCAAAATAATTTATTAAAAGCTTAAATTTAAAACCGCAAGCACCAGCTCTTGCGGATTTTTTACAGTGTTTAATCGGTTTTAGTTTTTTTGACTAAATTTGACTAAGGAATAATCGATTTAAATGCTGTTAGAGAATTTGGATCAGAATTAACCAGCCAATTTTGTTCTTTATTTTGGTTAAACCAGACCCAGCCGGAAACCAGGGGATATTTTGCCAATTCCGTTGGAATACTGCTGATCCATCCGGCTTTTTGGCTGCCTTGCAAACAGGCGATTGAAAACAGGTAAATCGGTTTATTATAAGTTTTGAGTAAATCTAAAGCCGGACTGAATGTTTGGTCAACGCTTTGCCAGGGATTGCCAAAGTTGAATCCATCAACGCCGACATAATCAACATAAGCATCTCCGGGATAGTAAAGCGGAATCGCATTTGAAGAAATATCCGGCTCTGAAACATTATTAACATCCCAGCCAAATTTAACATTACTGATTCCGCTAAAGAAGTCATGAATGTGCTGCCAGGCGGCAATGAAACTTGCCGGAGTATTGTCTGCCATGGTTGCATCCCATGGATCCCAATTACCGTTCATTTCCGGCATGGGCACTAAAATGACCGGACCGCCGTAGGCTTTGGCCGCAGCGGCAAACTGTTTAATGTAACTGTCAGACTGACCGGCATTGATGTCGTCCAAGGTGGTGCCGTATGGTTCCCAAAAGATTACCAAGGTTTTTCCCTGATCCCGGACGCTTGGGCCATATTCAGAGGGGAATGGTCCATCAGTGCTGCCCCAGCCGGTAAAGAGCGATTGAATATTCATTTTGTGGCCAACCAAAGATTCAAAGGCTGGCGCATCGCTAAGAGAGTCGCCAACATAAGCGCCCCATTGCAGCGATGCACTTGGGCTCGGAGGCGGCGGGTTAGGCGTTGGCGCGGGATTTGATGCATTAACCGTAAGCTGGGTGGTTGCTGAGATAAAACCGGTATTGTTGGTTGCGGTCAGGGTATACGTGGTGGTTGCGTTCGGTCGTACTGAAGTTGAACCAGATTCCCGGGTTGAGAAAAAATTTCCAGGCACGATGTTGATTCTATTTGCGTCGCTTGCGTTCCAGGACAAAGTTGAGCTTTGGCCGGCATTAATTGTTTGCGGAGTTGCAATGAAAGAAGAAATTGCCGGAAGCGGTGTTTGATGTTTATGGCTTGCAGTGTTGATTCCTGCCACCCTGGGGTGTGAAAAATTTGCCAAGACCTGCGGCTGGTCTAGTTCTTGTTTGTATGCTTGGACCCGGAGCATCACTAAAACTGTAAAAAAGACTCCGACGAACCCAACCCACAAAGCATAAGATTTAATGTTTTTTTGCATATCCTTGTTATTTGTTACCAATATTTATGAACTAATGGGATTTATAAGCTCAAGTATTGCATTATTATGCTGATTCAGTAAAGTTAAGTCAATTTGCTTTATTCAAAAAAAAACAATATAATATCGAGCAACTAAAAATTAATTTTTTAATAGGTTTGTTAAATTTGAATTAAATAATCAATTCTGATTTAGCAAAGATTTTTTGGCTCAGCGTGGGGCCGGGATAAAGTATGAAGAAATTTATTTTGTTCGGTTCAGCGTTACTTTTGGTATTAAGTCTTTTCGTTTTAAACGGTGCGCAGCAGGTAAAAGCTGCAACCCATGACGGCGACGGAACTATGACGATATCTCCGACCGGCGTCAATGCGGGTTCAACCGGAAATACTTTTACATTCACATTCCAAAATAATTTGAATGGTTCAAATAATTTTCCTTCCGGATCTTCTGTCCGAGTTACAATTCCGGCAGGCTGGACCACTCCGCAAAAAACCAGTTCCAGCGGCGCTGGCTTTGTAGGCAATATTACCGATGTTGGCGGCAGCGGCTGTGCTCCAGGATCAGCGACAATCTCAGGCTCAGGTCCTTGGACAATTGATATCCCACAAGCTTGCCAGGTCAACCAGCAATTTACTTTTACATATTCAAATGTCACTGCTCCCGCAGCAGGAAGCTACCCTTTCACCACTCTGACTAAGAGCGGTTCCGGCGGCACGCTGACAAATATATCCACCCAGCCGACAGTTGTGGTTAAAGGGAGCCAAACCATTACTGTTAACACCCACGCTCCATCTACCGCTATCTATGGAGGCACTTTTTCGGTAGCGGCTACAGCCAGCTCCGGTTTAACTGTTGCCATTACCACCTCAGGTTCTTGTACTATTTCTTCCGGTACCGTAACAATGACCGCCGGCACAGGCACCTGTACTGTTAATTACAATCAGGTCGGAAACAGTTCATTTAATGCTGCCTCGCAGGTAACTGAAACTACCACGGCCCAAACAAAAGGTCTGACAGTCAACGGAATTACTGCCAGCAATAAAACTTATGATGGCACGACCGCTGCGACAATCAATGCCAATAGCGCCACTTTATCAGGAGTAATCAATGGTGATTTGATAACTTTGAATGGTAAAGCTACCGCTACCGGGGTTTTTTCAGATAAAAACGTTGCTACTGCTAAAACCATCACGGTGAGCGGTCTGAGCATCAGCGGAACCAAAGCAGCTAATTATTCTTTAACTCAGCCGACAGCTGCCGCAAATATTACCCCTAAATCTTTGACCATCATAGCCGCGGGTGTCAATAAAGTTTATGACGCAACGACCGCTGCTCAAGCAACTCTTTCAGATAATCGCGTTGGCGCAGATATTTTCACCGACAATTTTTCAACCGCTAGTTTTGTGAATGCTAATGTCGGTACGGCCAAGACCGTTAACGTCAGCGGTATTTCAATCAGCGGCACTGACGCAAACAATTACACTTTCAATACCACCGCAACTACCGCCGCAAACATTACTGCGCGTCCAATCACAGCGAAAGCAGATAATCAAACCAAGCAGGTTGGCGATCCTGATCCGATCTTAACCCACACTGTCACATCCGGCGGTTTGGCCGGCTCTGATGCATTTTCCGGTGCTTTGAGTCGTGATCCGGGCGAAACAGCGGGCAGCTATACGATTAACCAGGGAAGCTTGAGCGCGGGTAGCAACTATAATTTAACTTTTATTTCCGGCACACTGACCATTAGCGCCGCGCCAACCGCAACGGTCAACGTTATTGTTACGGTGGACAATTCTTTAGGCGGCACCAAGCAAGCTTCTGATTTTACGGTCACAGTTACTGGCGGCAATCCAAGCCCGGCATCATTTAACGGTAGCACTATTGGCACTGCGGTCACTGTTGGTTCCGGCACTGCCTATACTGTCAGCGCTTCAAGCCAGTCTGGCTATGCTGCCAATCCATCGGTAGGTTGCTCCGCAACTCCGAACTCCGGCGATTCGCTGACCTGCACAATCACCGAATCTTTTTCAAATACTATTCCTGCGGTTGCCGGCAATCTCATTGTTAATCCTGATCTGCAGACCTCAACCACAGATCCTACCAAACCTGACAACTGGTCTACCGGTGGCTTTGACGATACCGCCAGCTTTACTTATCCGGTTGCGGGCCCAGCAGGCCCAAGCGACGTGGCCGCACAAGTCCAGGATACTAACCACATTGACGGCGACGCCAAGTGGATTTTCGATAACGTTTCAGTTGAGCCGGGCGCACTGTACACTTTCTCTGATTGGTACAAGTCTGACGTTTCAACTTCAATGGTTGCGGCTTTGACTGCCACCGGCCAGACTGATCCTTCGCAATTTATTCAACTTGGCACTTTGCCGGCAACTTCTGGTAATTGGACTAATTCCGGTAATTTCGCATTTACTATTCCGCTCGGGTTTGACCGGGTCACTGTTTATCACCTGATTGGCACGGTCGGAACTCTGACTACTGACCATTACGCTTTGGTCAAAACTGCGGATGCGGCTAACAATATTTTCCCGCAAGGCATGGTCTCTTTAACTTTTGATGATGGCTGGGCAACTCAATACGATAATGCTCTGCCAATTTTGCAGAACGCAAAATTGCCGGCAACTTTCTATATCATCACTGACCGGATGAATGAAGCAACCCAGCTTACTTCTGATAATTTACTTGACCAGGTCGTGCACGGCGTCGTTGACAGTGTCACCGCTCAATCAAACACCTGGACCGCAATTTTTACTGATCCGACTAACCAAAAATACCGTTTCACTGACAGTTATACTTCAACCGCAACCGGTACAGTTGAGGTGACATATCAGTTGACTGGCAGCCCGACCGTGCATACTCTGACGCTCGGCACTTTGCCAGCATCACCAACAAGCGCCAAGACCGCGACTTTTGTATTTACATTGCCGCTAGATGGCAGCGTTACAGTTACCAACATCACTCTGAAACATAGCGTCTCAAGCGGTACATTAACAGTTCTGAATTCTGCATTGACCGGATATGACGACTACATGAATGCCACTCAGCTGCTTGCTTTGCAAGCCGGTGGCAATGAAATCGGTGCGCATACTACCGATCATTGCGATTTAGTTAAACTTCAAAATGATCCAAGTTCTGCTTTAGCTAGCCAGCCAGCTGGCGCTTGTGAACCTGCTTTGAGCGGTCCATCAACGCCTGCTGAGCAGATTGACGGTTCACGCACCGCGCTTCAAAACATCGGTGCCACTCCGGTTGACACCTTTGCTTATCCGTACGGTTCATTTAATTCCAACACAGAGAGCTTGGTTGATTCCGACGGCTTTGTAGCAGCAAGAAGCGTTAATGCCGGGTATAACACCAAGAACAGCGACCCGTTTGCTTTGGATGTCCAGATTGTAGATAGCAACACCACCTTAGCTCAGGTTGAAAATTGGGTCAGTACCGCCAATGCCAATCATTTGTGGCTGATCTTGTTGTTCCACCAGGTTGAGGACCAAGCAACAATTACAGCCAATGGCGATACCCCGGCAATTACGCCGCAGATGCTTACTGACATAGTTAATTACATTCAGAGCCAAAACATCAGCGTTAAAACTTTGCATGACGGCTTTCAGTTGATGAGCTCGACCCCGGCTATTACTCCTGATTTGCCGGTAGCAACTCCTGCAGCCGGAACTTACAATGGCACTCAGAGCGTCAGTCTGACTTCTAACAATTCCACCAGCATCCATTACACTTTGGACAGCACTGATCCAAGCTGCACAACCGGTACGGTTTACAGCGGTTCAATCAGCATCAGCGGCTCTTCTGATTTGAAAGCAGTAGGCTGCAATAGCGGTAACGGTTCAGCGGTCGCAAGTTTCATCTACACCATTGACAGCGATGTCCCGGTTGTAACCATTGATCCGGTTGTCACTCCAACTGCAAATTCAACCCCAAGCATCACCTTCACTGCCGTTGACGGGTTCAGCGTCACCACTCAGTGTAAAATTGACACCGACGCTTTTGCAGACTGCACCTCGCCATTTACTCCGGCATCGCCACTTTCAAATGGACCTCACACTATAACTGTCCAGGCCACTGACTTAGGCGGCAATGTAGGCAATGCTACCAGCAACAGCTTTGTGGTTGACACTATCGCGCCAACCGCAACGGTTGCTTATGACATCACTACTCCAACTGGCAGCAATGTCATTGCTAAAATCACTCCAAGTGAGCCAATTACTGACACCAATAACCCAACTGACATCACCGACAACGGCGATGGCACTTTCAGCCACACTTTTACAGCCAACGGTTCATTTGAATTTGATTTCAAAGATGCGGCCGGTAACGCCGGTAGTGTCATAGCGACGGTCAGTAATATTGATTCAGATATTCCAGGAGTGAGCATCAATCCAGTCGCAACCCCGACAAATAACAACAGCCCGGTAATAACTTTCACCGCAACTGATACATTCAGCGTTACCACCAAGTGCCAGGTTGATGCCGGAGCGTTTGCAGATTGTACTTCGCCGTTCAATGCCGGAACCTTGGCAGACGGCTCGCACACAGCCACAGTTAAAGCTACTGACGCCGGTGGCAACACTTTCACCGCAACCAGCAATGTCTTTGTTATTGATACCACCGCTCCAACCGCATCCGTAAGTTATCAGCCAACAGCACCGACCAACGGTTCGGTAATTGCCACAATCCACCCAAGCGAACATGTCGCCAGTACCAATTCAAGTGGCGTCACTGACAACGGCGATGGCACTTTCAGCCACACTTTTACAGCCAACGGTTCATTTGAATTTGATTTCAAAGACGACGCTGGCAACACCGGAAGCGTTACTGCTACAGTCAGCAACATTGATACCACGGCTTTGAACGTTAGTTTGGCGACTACCGCGGTTTCACCAACTAATGCCAGCCCGATTTCAGTCACTGCAAGTTTCTCCAAACCGGTTTCAGACTTTGTTAGCGGCGGCATTTCGGTGACCAACGGTTCAGTTGGAAATTTTGCCGGCAGCGGCACAGATTACACTTTTGACGTTACGCCAAATGGCGACGGCACAATTCTAATCAGCATCCCGCAAAACGCGGCGCATGATGCTGCCAGCAACGGCAACGTTCTGTCAAATACCATTAGCATTAGCTTTGATAGCACCGCGCCTGTACTGAGTGTTAACAACCAAACCACCGCAAGCACCCAGCCAACAATTACCGGCACCAGTAATGATAGTGTTGATGTTTCAGTGACAATCAACAGCAAAACCTACACCGCTGCTGTATCAGCTGGAATCTGGTCAGTAACCGTCCCTGCAGCGGACGCGCTGACTGACGGCGTTTATCCAGTTTTAGTTTCAAGTACAGATCAGGCCGGAAATATCGGCACAGCAAGCGGCATTTTGACTGTTAATACCACCGCGCCAACCTTGAGCGTTAATCCTTTTGCGGAAAACGCCGCTACAATTACTGGCAGTACTGATCCTGGCGCAACCGTAACGGTCACAGTGAACGGCACCAGCATTGACGCTTCAGTTGATGGCGCGGGCGGCTGGTCAGCTGATCTTGGCACAATTACTCCCGACGGTACTTATCCGCTTCAGGTTGCCGCAACCAACTCACTTGGCACTCAGGCCTTAATTTCAAAAACTTTGATAATCGATACCACTCCGCCGGTAATTACTTTGCTCGGCAGTCCGGATGTAACCATTCAAGTATTCTCAACATACACTGATGCTGGTGCGACCGCTTTAGATAATATCGATGGCGATATCAGCTCAGGAATCGCGGTCAACAGCAACGTTGATCCAAACACGATCGGCGATTACACTGTAACGTATTCAATTCGCGATGCAGCCGGTAATGCCGCTACTCCGCAGACCAGAGCTGTGCACGTAGTGCCGCAACATAACGGCACCCTGGCAATCACCGTTACGGTCAATGGCGGCACTGCCACACCTGATCAGTTTACATTCAGCGTTAACGCCGGCGGCAATACTCCTTCTGATCCAAGCGGCGTAAATAGTCTTGGTGTTGCCCCAGGCACTTATTCTGTTGTTGAAACTCCGGCCGCTGGATATACCATCAGCTCAAACAGCTGTACGAACGTGGTTGTTACACCTGATAACACCAGCAGCTGCGCAATAGTTAATGAGTTTAATCCGCCTGCGCCGGTAATTAGTTCTGAAGGAAATTCAGCTATAGCAAATGACAGTATCACCATTACTTGGGTTACTGATCATCCGTCAACCAGCAGAGTTGTTTATGACACAGTTTCGCATCCTGACGGATCTTTAGGCTCAGCACCAAATTATGGTTATGCAAATTCAACAATTGAAGATTCAACCTTAGTCACAAATCATAGCGTGGTGGTTAGCGGCTTAAGCCCCGGCACAGCTTACTTCTTCCGCGCGGTCTCGCACGGTTCTCCTGAAGCAGTTGGCGCTGAATTCTCAATAAGCACAAGTGGCGCAGGTACTGGTGCTAGCAGCGGCGGTGGCGGCGGTGGCGGTGGGTCAATCTCCAGCGCACCAAGCTCAAATCAAAACGGACAGGTTTTGGGCGCCCAGATCATAGCAGGCGCGCATCCGGATGGCAGCTTGATTTTAAGCGGCAGCACAATCTTTCTGATCAAGAACGGCCAGCGCTATGGTTTCCGCGACCCAAATGAATATAAGTCTTACGGTTATAATTTCAGCCAGGCAGTTGTTGCAAACAGCTTTGATCTCAGTTTGCCATTTGATCCAGGCAATATCTTGAAAGCAATGCCGGGAACTTTGGTATTAGATGCTCAAGACCACCGCACGGTTTACATGATCGGTTCAAACGGCACTAAGCGCGGATTTGCATCTGCGGCAGTGTTTAAAGGATTAGGCTATTCTTTCAGCAATCTTTTAAGCATTAACCTGTCAGATTATCCGGCCGGTGCAGTGATTAACTCCGCAACAGCCGAACATCCTGAAGGTGCACTGGTCTTAGACGGCAAAACCGTTTGGTGGATCATTAACGGCACTCGCCAGGGCTTTGAATCAGAAGCGGTCTTTAACACTTACGGCTTTACCTTTAGCAGAGTTGTTGCTGCTAATGCCGCGGATCTAAACTTGCCGCAGGGCGATTTAGTTAAATTCCGCGATGGCACCCTGGTTACATCTGACGGCAATTATTATATTATTTCTGATGGCGCAGCTCGGCAGTTTAGTTCGCTCACTGCGTTCTTAGGCCTTGGCTACCTCCAGCAGAATGCAATCAATGCCAGCCTGGCAAATTACCAGACCGGCACTCAAATTGCAGCAGCGCAGTAATAAACCTCACAGTTTAAAAAAAGAACCCGGGCGGTAAGTTCGGGTTCACGGTGACCTCTGATTGGTCGAAATCAAAAGCTCCTTTCACAGGAGCTTTTGTATCTGTTCAATTTAATTAAAAACACCCGGACATTTCAGTCCGGGCATTTTTACTTCATTTCGGCAAACACCAAAAATCGTTTCAAAGCGGTTCCGACCGGGTAAGAGGTCTGCAAGGTTAGCTCTTTTTTTCCGGCTGTATCCTGACTCAAATATTTTAGTTCGGTAGGAGAAGCAATTGCGCTGCCGGTTGTGACATAACTGTAAATATGGCCTGAGCTATCGCTTAGGTCAATCTCCGCCCCGATTTTTATACGCGGCAACACCGCAAACACTGTTTTGTAATGGCCGTTTGACCAAATATAATCTGATGAGTGTCCAAAAATATAAACATTGCCGATCTGCCCGGGTAGCGCGGTTCCGGGATAATGGACCACGCCATTTTTCAGTCCGGCTTGAAAAGCTGTCTCATTGGCTTGGTCAACATAAACCACCGGGGCTGTAATTTTCAGACTTGGAATTTGTAGTTGGTTTGGCTGGCCTTTCAGAGCAGCAGAATTTTTTTGCGCGGTCGGCGCTGGGTTTAGTTTTTGACTAAGCAAGAATTTCAGGTTTGCTGAAATCCACGGGTAATCTAAAATTGCCGCCGCGGCAACAATCAGCGCTATCGAAAGCGCAATCTTTAAAGCGATTTTTTTGTGGTTAGCGGAGATCATACATTAATGAGCATATCAGAAAGTTTTATAAAAAAATACTCCCGAGTTATTCGGAAGTATTTTATTTGGAGTTTACTTTAAGTTTTTGCGGGCTATTTTCAGTTTGCGGAATTTGATAAAGGGGATAGCTCCGAAAAATAATACTAGGAGGAATTCAGCAATTGGCGCGCCGGTTCTTGGCAATTGCGGCGCGGTAATTGTAGCGCCCAAGACCTGTGGAGTGTTAATCCCGGCCGGACCGCTGATTGGCGTGGCATTACCGGTCGGTCCAGAGCCGCCGCTTGTGCCGCCGCCTCCGGTTGGACTGCCGCCTGTCGGACCACCTCCACCGCCTCCGCCACCTCCACCTCCACCTGTCGGACCGCCCCCTGCGCCGCCGGAAGTTGCCGCACTCAGTTCATGGCTGGTTATTTCAGGAGAACCGTGCGAGACCGCGCGGAAGAAGTAGGTTGTACCAGGAGTTAAACCAGTGACCACAACGCCATGGCTAGTTACCAAAGTCGAATCTTCAGTGGTTGAGAAAGCGTAACCGTAATTTGGCGCTGAGCCTAAGGATCCGTCAGGATGCGAAACTGTGTCATAAACAACTCTGCTGGTTGCCGCGTGATTAGTGTCCCAATTAATTGTGACACTGGTGCTGCCAGGTTCATTAACCTGCTCATTGGTAATTACTAAATCCCAGGTGTTTGTGACAGTGCAAGTGCTAGTAGTGTTAGCTGTGACCGTGGCAGTGCCGTTTGGACAGCCCTGATCAAAGCTTGTGGTATAGCCGCTTGGTCCGGTCTCACTGATGTCATAGTTGCCAACCGGGATATTGCTGTAAACATTGCCGGTTTGATCATCGCCAGGCTGCGGGCTTCCGGGAATGTCATTGCTGTTTTGCATGACGTGCATTGAAAATACTGAAGGCAAAACGCTCGGATCAAGCGAGTTAATTACAATTTTTTTAACAATCAATGTTCCTGTCGAACCGCTTCCACCACCTCCGCCACCCGAACCTCCGCCAGGATTGCTGCCGCCGTTTGATTGGACGCTTAATGTGGCTGTACCGGAATTATTTCCGTTGTCAGGATCATTTTGATTGCCGCTGACAGTCCCGGTATTGCTTATTGTCATTCCCGCAGTTTCAGAATTTACTGTTGCGATAATGTGTAAGGTCACGTTGCCGCCGTTTGAAAGATTGCCGATTGTCCAAACGCCGGTGTTCGGATTATACGCGCCGCCGCTGTCATCGGAAAGGTAAGTCAGACCTCCGGGCAGCAGATCCGTAGCGGTAACGCCAGTGGCATCATTTGGGCCGTTGTTTGTCACCGTCAAAGTGTAAGTAACCTTGTCGCCTTCATTCGGTGAAGCGTTATCGACAGTTTTGGTCAGGGCAAGATTTGAGCTTGGCGGATTTACAGAAATTGTTGCACTGCCGCTGTTGTTCTGGGAATTTGAATCAGTTTCATTGCCATTGGCAGATGCGGTATTGGTCAATGTTTCTGGGGCATTTGCTCCAACTTTAGTGGTGATATTTAAACTGGCTGAGCTGTTTGCTGCTAAGGCTCCGATTGTCCAAACGCCGGTGTTCGGATTGTACGCGCCGCCGCTATCATCGGAAAGGTAAGTCAGACCTCCGGGCAGCAGATCCGTAGCGGTAACGCCAGTGGCATCGCTTGGGCCGTTGTTCGTCACTGTGATTGTGAACACAACCTGGTCGCCGATGCTCGCGCTTGAAACGCTAGCCTGTTTGTTCAATGCCAGATCAATGCTTGGCGCGACCGGCTGGTTAACTACTAAAGTTGCGGTGCTGCTGGAGTTGTCGCTGTTTGGATCATTTTGATCAGCACTTGAGCTGGCCGTATTGGAAATGGTTGTGCCGCCAGTGCCGGAATTGACTGTTGCGGTGATGTGCAATGTCGCAGTGCTGCCATTTGCCAAACTCCCCACGGTCCAAACGCCAGTGCCGGAATTGTAGGCTGAGCCCAGATCATCGGAAACAAAGGTTAGGCCAGAAGGCAGCAGGTCGTTTACTACGACATTAGTGGCAGCATCAGGGCCGTTGTCCGTCACTTTTAAGGTGTAAACAATCGAGTCGTTTTCATTCGGCGTGGAGTTGCTTACAGTTTTGCTTACCGATAAATCAGCATGCGGCTGATGGAAAGTGTTTGTGATTGTGCAGGTTTTGGCGTTTCCGGAGTCATCCTGGTTTTTGTGATCGCCATGATCGTCTTGGTCATTGTCGCCCTGTTTTAAAGTGATTTGTCCATATTTGTCGCAATCGCCGCTAAAAGAAGCAACATAATTTGCAACCGGATTTTCGCTAATAACATATTCGCCGGAGGCCAAGGTGTAAGCGGTGCCAGGAGCTTCTGCGCCCGGAGCCGGGCTGCCAGCAACATCGTGGCCGTTTTTCTTAACGTGAATGTTGAAATCAGAAGCTGAAGCGCTGCCGCCGTCAGTATTTATAACATGTTTGATGACGTGGAGATTTGGAGTAGGTGGAGTACAAACCGGAATGGTTACGCTCTTCGATGCCTGATTGTCATTGCCATTGCCGTTTTGGTGGTACAGTTTTACGGTGACCGTTTTATTTCCGGGTGAAGCATAAGTGTGTGGTCCATCTGAAAAAGTAAAAGTAAAGTTAACGTGCACGCCGCTGTTCGGAGTAAATGTTCCAAGGCCGTTGTCGATTGTGCCATCGCCCCAGTCAACCTGGACATGATACTGGCTGGCATCGCCCGGGGGAGTTGAGCCTTGGCCTGAACCTGAAATACTGATTGGGTTAAACAGCGGGTTGCTTTGGCATGAAAAATCAAAATCCGGCCCATTGTGGCCGTTGATGTTGCCAATCGATATTGCCGGGTCATCGGTATTTGAATGCGCGGAAGCAGAGTTATTTGATCCGAGTGAAACGGTTAACATGCCTAATATTGAGATGGCCGCGACGATCGTTTTGAAATTTTTGTTTTCAGAACCTTTGTTTTTTTGCGAAATTAGGTGCTTAAAAATACTCATAAATTAACACCTCTGGGATAGTGGCCTTTAATTAATATTTAATGAATTTTATGCCTGAGAATACCATTTGAAGCAATTCAAGTCAAATTGGATGTTGAGAACCGGTTCAAGGCAAAAGCTCCTAGATGGGAGCTTTTGCCTCACATGCTTGAATAGCGCCTTTTGCTGTGTTAGAATGTCATGTATTTTGATATAAGAAATTTCTTTAGCAAAATACATGACATTCTCTTAAGGGGATGCCGGATTTTGACAGAGAACTGACCTTTGAAAATATGCAAGCCGGGAATGCTCGGATCGCCCGTAACATTATCGAGCAACTATAAATGCAACCGCATTTAACAAAGTGAAGGCAGCTTTTGCTGTCCCAGCATTTGCCTAATCTTAGGTAAGTCGTGCGCTCTCGGATTTATCCGCGATCCAAGGTCAGCGCATCTTTAATCAGTGGAAGTAGTTTGTGCGCGCTGGCCCGCCGCGCTGCAAGCGAAAATTTTGCAGGCCGCCTTTCGGTGTTACTTCGGCCGCTCGTAGCCGAAAGGTAATTTAAGCGGTCTAAGCTTGTGATCAATTTTTAAGGCGATGTTTTTTGGACGCGGGTTTAACTCCCGCCATCTCCACCAAAGACGTAGTTTCGGTTGCAAATTCTTCAAAAAGGCTTGCAAACGTTGGTATGTTAGCGGTTTGATAACCTTCTGTTCTTGAATAGGGAAGTTTTTCCTGAAATAGGAAGAAAAAGAGTTTATGCCGTTCAAACAGATCCATATCTTTCCAAATCCCATCAGGCTTTTTTAGTAATTTTATGGCTTTGTTTAGGCGGTTGATTCTGTGATTTTTTGAGAAAGGTCCACGGCTGTAAAGCCGTGGAAATCCATGATAAGTCGGGTATTTTACCTCACTGAAATTTTGCTAATATAATTTTTTCATGCTACCATATTTAAAAAGATAACAACTATTAATTAAAAAATATGCCACAAAGACCAGAACGAGGTGATAAAATAATTACCTCGGAATCACTTAGACAGGAAGGTTATACACTTCTAACTGACCATGCCAATCCTGATGGTCTTCGCGTACGACAGATGGACAGTGGGGAAGAAGGTATGGTAACCAGGCATGGCCAAAGTGACGATTTAAACGATCAAGATAGTTACTACTGGATCAAATGGGATCGTGGAGGGGAGTCGATATTTAAGGATATTTCTGATAATACTGACCATATTGTAATGATAGAAAACGATAAATAACTGTAAAAATATAACTCGTCCATTTTGATTTTTTAATAATAACTTTGCTGGATTCTTTCGGTCTAGTAAATTTTTTGTAAGCCAAAAATTGTTTAATTTTGAAGTACTTTTTCTAGTTCCATCGGGCTCTAGCTAAATAAAGATAAACTTCACTGACCAGCCCGATCCAGGTTTGACCGCGGTCTGGATTCGCTCCACCAAACTTTTACAAATACCACAGAATGTGGTATCAGGTGATGTTCGATAAGCAATCCAACCCATACACTCGTGATGTTCCAGACAGCGATCCTGAGATGAACCGCAAGCCACCGGCGTTCTATATCGGTACAACCGAGCAGAACGCCAAGCTCGCTAGGAATATTCTAGCTAACAAACGACTTTTTAAAGGTGGGAAGCTTTCGCCCACAGTTGCTAAAAGGTGGAAGTTGGTGAAATAAAATTGTTGTAGGTTCAGAGCGACTGAATAAACCCAGTCGCTGTTTTTTATTCCTGACAAAGCTGACACCTTGCCGGGTAGTAAACTTTTTAGGATAATTTAAACATGAGATTAAATGTTGCTTTTATTCCTCCTGATCAAGTCTTGGATCAAGCAGTTTTATTGAGCAGGCAAATTGCTTCTGAAAATGATGCTTATTTTATTTTGAATCAAAGAGATTATTTGGGGCACATTACAATTTATTCACCAGAATATGCTGAGGAGCAAACTGATAACGTTATTAAAGCACTTGAAGAACTGTCAAAGTCATTTCAACCGATTAATTTTAAATTTTTAAAACTAGCAAGTCGCCAAGGTTATATAGGCATTGAATATAAGCGCACTTCAGAAATACAAGATGTTCATGAAAAATTGGTTAATACACTGAATCCTTTGAGGCAAGGCTTAGTAAGAGATAAATATAAAAATCAAGATTATAAAATGAATTTTTCAAAGGAACAAATAGATAATATTGAGCAATACGGTTATCCTGATGCCATGAAGTTATATAAGCCGCATTTAACGATAACTAGGTTAAAAAATGAAGATGTCGCTAAAACAATAACAACAGGACTTAATCAAAACTTTGAGGATTTTACCGTAAATAAAATTGGGATCTACAAGATGGGCGAGCATGGCACGGCCACAGCATTAATAAGTGGGGTTAACTTAGGAGCTTAAAGTGGTTTGGTATAGTTGGTGGTAAATCACCGTTTGCCATTCGTTCCGATAAGCTCCATCAAGACTTGATAAATACCACTAAATATGGTATTTTTTGTTGTCTACATTAAGACAACAGCTAAAATCATAGGGGGAAGCATGGCTGGAACAATTGCCGAAAAGTTTGTAAACCTCGGCTTGGTTACAGCCGAACATGCCGAGATAATTTTGCAGGAAGCTGCTCAACATAGTTCTGGGCAATCCATAGAAAATGAAATGCCTTCCGGTAAAAAGAGGAAAAACAACAAAATTCCAGGTTGTCCAGGCAGACGCACCTGTGTTGCATGCGGCAAAGATTACGCTTACATTAAGCGCAAACAATATTCAGGCAAGAGCCCAAAACGTTGTCCTGAGTGTCAGGTCCGTTTAAGTAACTCTGGTATGACAAACATGGACGCCCGTCCGATGGGTCATAAAACCAGGCAGCAGCATAAGCGTGTCAAACCCAGCAAGAAATAATCTCTAATCAAGCGCTACCCCTATCTGAATTTCATGAGGTGGCGCTTTGTTTATGGGCTCGTTAGTTACAAAATGATTTTATTAACCCGTCATTTCTGCTTGTCGCTGTGACTATAAATCTGGGAGTTACCATGTCGGCAATTTCCATGACCTCAGATCGGGGGACGTCAAATGAAATCAAACTAAAATGAAAACCAGCTGTAGTCAGCAGCTGGTAATCTTTTCCGCGTTCGTTTCTGAATAGAACATTTTCACGCCCTTACAAGAAACGATCAGCGAAATAATAGTTACTATTACTAAACCGAAGATTATCGTCTCGGGTTGCACTTCAATCCCGAATTTGGTTTTCAGATAGTAACAGAGAAATGAGCCAAAGTATATGTGGTTTAGATCGCCATCTTTTCTGCGTAAGGCGTTCTCCAGAGTTACCAGAGGACAGCCCTGCCAGATTAGTTGGGAAGTCACTGTGCTGAGCGCGGTCGTAAGGTGAAGTATGCGGAACCACGTTAAACGGGGGCACTTCCATATGAGTATTCCGCCGACAACGATGATCGCAACCACCACCCAATGAAACCAGAATACAAAATCAGCGAAAAAAAGATAACCATTCATGGCTCGAGCCTCCTTTTGGGTTTTTTTCAGATCCGTGAGATTAATCGCGCTATCTTTATAATCCTTAACAACAGCTAGTCCAGTTATCACACTTTAGCACATTTCAGATAAAAAGTCAAGTAGTTTGGTAAAAAGGCCTTTACAAATACCACTAAATATGGTATTTTGTATGGTAAGTTTTTCTTTACAAGATTGGTAAAAAATGCTGATTTTGTAAGGGGAAACTCTGTAATCAAAACACAAGCATGCATGCAGGAGGAAGTTATGAAAGAAAAGAAGGTTTACCATTATGATTCCGATGGCCAAAGTGGGGTATTTACACTTTCAGAAGGGGTGGTCACAAAGTTTTTTTCTCAGCAAGATCGTCGCTACGGTTTTGCGAGAATGAAAAACGGCAAAAGTGTTTTTTTCCACCTCAACAACGCCGAGTTGATGGAACCTTTTGGAGTTGAGACGCTCCAATGGATTCCCAGGTTTTACACCTACTCGTCTTCTGATCGTCGGATCGAGGATCCCAAACAAGGAGATCAACTGGTGTTTTTAATTCGCCATGAGAAAAAAGGCGAATCAGCTGGGGTATGGTCGACTCTGAATGAGTACGAACAGGCATTCCAGCGCTGCGAAGAGCACGTCCAGCACGAAAAGGTTCGTATCCGGGAAAATCCTTATTACCGGGCGTATCTGAAAGGAAAAGCACGACATATTCAGGATACGTTGGAGGCGATCACAAAGCTTTCTGCAGACCCTCGTCTTATTTTTGAGCGATTTGAGCGAGAGACGCTCACTGGCGGCTGGGAGCCATGCGAGGGCCCATGCAAAACAACAGTTTCATAGTGAGCCGCGTCACGGCTCAGCTTCTTTTCATTCAGCGGCAGACCTAGTGTCTGCCGCTTTTGTTTTAAGCCTTATCGCTTTGGTCCTACACTTTTGACCATTGCATACTGCACCAAGCATGTTGAATCAACGTTTGATAAATACTACGGAATGTGGTATTTTTAGTTGTTTAAAAGATTGTGGAGGAAAAAAATTAGTTATGAGTCATTCATCTCGGTCAAAGAACAGTATTCACGTTAAGCTTGGGGGAAAGGGTCCAACAGAAATTTTAGAAATGTTCATTCATCCAACTGTGCAAGAGGTTGTATCTATGAGGTACACCATTCGGGACAACACAAAGGTCTACCTTAATGGGCAAACTGTTTCCTGGGATTCAATAGTAAGGGATGGTGAAACCATCAACGTTGTCGGCGCCGTGTCAGCACTTTGAGAAGCTAATTGAAAGACTCTTCAGATCAATGCGGCAGAATAAATTTCTGCCGCTTTTTATTTAATACCTATTTTATCATAGTTTGTCACCGATTTAGGGAACCTTCGCCTAAATTGACAAATACCATTAAATGTGGTATTTTGTTATGTTCTAATGAATAAAAGGAAAAGGGAGGATTATCCAACATGGACGAATTGTTTTATTCGCCAAAAGAGAAAATTGTCTTCTGGGTCACGCTTGGTAGTTCTGAAAAAGTCCAAGAAATCATCTCTTCACTCAAGAGAGACGCTGCAAAGTTTGCTGCGTTTACCAAGGTGGCAAGTGACGCAGTTCACACTATGGATGTAAAGGAATCGCGCCAGTATAAAAACAAGCGAGTTTTTTACGCTCAGGCTGATACTGCTCCTCAAGGAGCCTTCATCATCAGTGAAACTTCGACCATGCATACATGGCTAGAGTATTAACTCTCAGATAGCCCAACCGTTCCCCATAGATCTAATTTGGGCGAGCGGTTTTTTGTTATTTCGGTGCCATTATAAGGAGGGAGTATCAATCCAATCAGATCGTACAATAGTAAATAAAAATAGTTCAGAATTTAAGCTTTTAATCAAAGTTTGCCGCCCGTCGATAAGCTATCAAGCATTGACTACCACACGTAAATGTGGTATTTTATTTGGCCTACGGAGGAAGCAATAAGATGCCTATACTTGAACTTTACTCGGGGCCATTGTCAGATGATATGCCTGATATGGCATATGAAGGATTGCGCAAATCTGAGCAGGCTCGAAGGTTTTTGGAAGAATTTGAAGAGAGGTGTCCTTCAGACACACGAAGGTTTCTTTGGATTTTTCCGATGTCCGTTAAGTTGCCATTGCCTGAAGAATCGCTGCTGCATTTAATTGTAGAGCGAGGACTGGCTGCAGATCTTAGCCACGCCGAACTATTCCTTTCGTCGCTGTTAAATAAATTGGTTTTGACAGCGGTAGAGATTGCTGGTTGCAGCCAAGACTGGCGCGGCTTCATGATAACCAAGGTTGATGCGGGCTACCAAGCTGTGAGGTACTCAGAGGTTTTCTAAAAAACGGGTTGGATTTTGGCCCAAACCTTTAAAACCAGTTTGTAACAAACCGCCGCCTTTAAGGTGGCGTTTTTATTTATTTAACTCTATATTATGCAAAATCATCCAAAAAGAGACACCAAGACCGTTTTATATATTGGGACAGCGAATAAGAATATTTATTTTTTTTCAACTAAACTTTTACTAAGGATGGACCACAAAGTATATAATGCTTTGCGGATTTAAACTATGCGCCCCGGTAATAGTCAGTTGCAATGTTCCTTCAGTGAAATCATTTGGAATCATATAACCGGAATCATTGAAATTTCCAGATGAATCAGCGTTAAAAGTATGAACTATCGTTGAGCCGGTCCGATCGGTTGTAATATTCACCGGTTCATTCGGTAAATATCCTGTACCAATAAAATCTATAGCGGTGCCGGGTTTCCCGGCATAAGCTTGGAGTTGAATTGAAACAAAGACCGGAGCTTGGGTGAAGGTTGCGCTAGCAAAGGCCAGGCTGTCATGTCCGGTGGCTCGGACAATTTTATTGCCTGAAGCCGCAAACGGTACGTTGGTTGCCAGCTGAAATGCACCATTAGCATCAGTGGTGACGGGTCCTAAGGCGTTTCCGCCAAAATCTATCGCGACGCTTTCGCCCGGAGCAAATCCGGCACCGGTAATAGTCTCCGGTATGCCGCCTTGACCATAGTAGCTGCTTAATTGTATGCCGGCATTAAATGCTGACAGGCCAATATCGATTGCAACCAGCTGATTGCTTAACAACCCGGTAAAAATATAATGCGCATTGCCAACAGTATTGACCGGAATAGTCAGCGCCCCGGTTTTAATATTGCCTAGCGAGTCAGCGGTAGTCAGGCCCGGCCCATTGCCGTTGAAAGTGTATTGAACAGTTTCGCCCGGAGCAAAGCCGCCGCCGCTAAAACTTATTTGCGAACCTGGCGCGATAAAGTAACTGCTTGGGATAACTTGCGGCATGAACGGTGCTAAGGTAATAGTTGCGTGGGCGCTGGTATGGCTTGAAGCTCCGCTGGCAACAATATCAATACTTGGGGTTTTTATGCCAAAAGGAATTTTGACCGCAGTGCTGGCAATTGCCCCGGTATTGTCCGCGGTTTGATTGGTGCTAAACGCGCCGGCTGTGATATTAACCGTCTCCCCGGAAATAAAACCGGTTCCGGTTATGTGCACAATTGATCCTGGCAAAGCGTAATAATTATCAGCGCTGATATTTGCTTTAAGTGCGGCGATCGTAACAGTGACGCTAGCTGTGGCATTGCTTGCTGCACCGCTCAATGCATAGGTGCTGCTGCCAGCGGCGTTTGCGGCGATCGTGAAATTTCCTGTGATAACGTTGCCAAGGTTGTCTGCGGTGGCAGTGCCGATCAAAGTCTGGCCTAAGGAAATATTTACATTTTCATTCTGAGCAAATCCCGAACCGCTGAAAGAAATTGAGCCGCCCGGCATTAAATAGTATGAGCTTGGAATCGCGCTGGGGAAAAACATTGCCAGAGTTATGTTCACTGTTGTATTGGCGTGACTAGTCTCTCCGGTCGCGGTTATGGTCAGGTTTGTCTGGCTGGAAAAAGGTACTTTAAAAGCGGCGGCGGCAAAATTACCTTCAGCATCTGTGGTTACTTTGACCGTGGTGGTGCCTGCGGTAAGATCAACAATTTCATGAGGTGCAAAGCCGTCGCCCGATAAATTTAGAGTTTCACCGGGATGAATGTAGTAAGTGGCAGGGCTTAATTGCGGAAAGAACGGAGCAATGGTTATGGTTACGTCAGCTTCACCGCCGCTCTGACTTCCTTTTAGTTTGAATATCGGGCTGGTGCCGGCCAAAGAAAAGGGTACTGTTACGCTGCCGACGTTTTTGTAAGATCCGCTTTGATCAGTGGTAAAAGTTCCAAGCACCGTATTGTTATTTCCGGCCGTGATATTTACCGGTTCGCCGGGGGCAAATTCGGCGCCGCTGAATGTTAATGTCTGGCCGGCATTGAGATAGTAGGTTGAAGGAAAAACACTGGGGAAGAATTGGCCGACTGTTACGGTTGTGTTGGTTTGGACATGGCTTTCTGTGCCGACAAAACTAAAGGTCTGACTGGTTCCCGCTAAATTAAACGGAATGATAATATTGCCGGCTGCTGAAAAATTTCCTGATTGATCAGTGTTGAAGGTTTTAAGCGGTGTTTGGCCGGCAGCCTCAAAAATATTAACCGGTTCATTGCTGGCAAATCCTGAACCGGAAAAATTCAAGGTTTGTCCTGGCAAAATATAATAGGTTGCCGGGGTGACGCTCGGAAAAAATCCGCCGATAAAAACAAATGCTGTCGCTTCGGCTGCGCTATTTTGGCCGTCAGCTTTAAGAATGTAAACATTTGAGGCTACAGCTGGAATCACAATGCTTGCGTCAGTGAAAGCGCCGCCGCTGTCAGCGGTAACGGTTGAAGTTGCATTTGCCAGCGCTAGATTGATGCTTTCGCCCGGAGCAAATCCGGAGCCATTTAAAGTGATGGTGCTGAGCGGAGTGTTGGTGTTGCTGGTCACAGTGATCACGGGACTGAAAGGCACCACAAAATAGGCGTTAGTTGCCTGAAGCTGGCTGGTAGCGCCGATCGCAATTATATTGATATTTCCTTGAGCCGTATTTGCAGGAATAGTGACGCTGACCGGACCAAAAAGACTGTTTGTTCCGGCGGTCGCGGTCGCAACCGGAGTTCCGGAGGGATTTTTTAAATAAATATTTACGGTTTCGCCGTTTGAATATCCACCGCCTGAGACCAGCACCGCGCCAGCATTGCCGCTGAATTTATTCAGAGTCACGAACGCGCCGGCCGCCGAAGCTTTATTAAAAGATAAACTGGTTCCAAGTATTGTTAAAATCGCAAACAATCCAATTGCTTTAAATTTTATGCCCATATTTATACCCATAGCATTTATTTTTTTACCTAAATGTTTTAAATAATTGATTAATTAGATTATGAACGGCAACCAATTTATTTCAATTGGTAAAAGATCCAGAGCTTGAATTGGTCGATTGTATCTATTGATCGTTGCCACCAAGATTTTTCGGTGATGAGCCTGGATCGGCGAGTTTGGAATGGAATGGATTTTAAAAAGCTTTTTTGGTATCCTTTTCTCATCAGTCCAGGAGGATCTGATGCAAAGGTCAAATAGGAAAGGCAAAGCAGCCAGGCAATCAAAGCCCGGCAATCTCTACTTTGCTTGCAGCTACCGTTGGCACATCTGTGAACTGTGCCAGGAGGACATCCTTCCTGGACAGCAGTACAGGCGCTGCGGCAAAAAGAAATTGCACCATAACCCAAGATGTGCAGAGGCGTTGGCTCAAAGTTCGCGGCCAGCCAGATACACCGCTGCCGAATGGCAAGCGACATTGTATGGTTCTAGTTCAGAGCGCAGAATTATATGGAGCAGGCAATTTCAGGCCAAGGAAACTTATGACTGCGATTATTGTTCCTGCTGGAGGTCTTATCGCACCGAACATCTTGCGATGATTTACCCGGGTGACCGGTACATTCGCGAAGTTTGGCTGATCGACGGAAAAATCAAAATCAAGCGTATGCATGATTTTTGCCCATCCGATTTACCGGACTTTGATGAAGACGAAGATCAGATGTCTGATGATCAGCCAAGGTGTTCCGATAATCTGGTGACTATGCCAGCCGCGTTTGTCTTACCCAAAGCGGCGTAGGTTGTTAAATTTTTTGGGCAGATAGAATTTTTATCTGCCCATTTTTATTGGTTAAATTGCATTGACTAATGTCATAAAATATGGTATGTTTAAATGTTTTAAAACTTAGATGGGGGGGGTGAATGAGAAGATGGTTAAGTTTAAGATTGAGTCCTGGGAGCGTTTTCACAAAATGACCCTCCTGGTTATTGGAGTCGGATTGGGGCTATGGTTTGGTTGGGCTCTTAGTGCTTGCATCGTAGTAACAGCCGATACAGTCCTTGGAATTTTTATTGGCATAAGCTGGTTTTTGTCCCAATGGGATATGGGCCTGTTTTATTTCGTAACCTTGCGATGCTGGGCGTCATTTTTGGTGGTTAGCATTATCACCGTTGTCGTGCGACATGCTTTGAAATAAGGAGAGTCAAATGTCTAATTCTCTGCCGTTCCATGAGGCCATTGTTGAAGTACTGAAAGGTCGTGTTTCGTGGGATGACTTAAATATTCTTTCTAAGTTGATCAAACATACGAAGATTCCCGCTAACCATGCGGCAATCAAAGCCGCTTGGCAGCAGGCTTGTCATGGATATACAAACACGATCGACCGCGGGGTGTCGGATTATCTTGAGCTTCAGGAGCGTGAGCACGCACGGTAGCTCAAACTGATTAACCATTTTTTAAATTTCCCGCCGGGTTGGTATGCTCGGCGGGTTTTTTATTTCTATCTTTTATGCCAATAATTTAAATGCTATAATCTATATATAAAAACCTTATAGTCTTAAATTTTTAAGTATTTTTATGACAGACCATAAACACAGGCAAGCAGAGTATTCGAACCCGGTTCCGTCAATTCCAGAATCACCACAAAATTCAGCTGAGATCACTGAACAGCAGCGCGAGCAAAAAGAACTCCAGGCCAAATTTAAAAAACTGGGTGATGCCTTTGCTACGCTGCTGCGTGTTGATATCGGCGGATCTTTAGCCAGATTCGGCGATGAGGGTTTTGTCGGTGACGCTGCAAGCCTTTATACCTTAGTTGATATGCCAGTGGGCCAGGGCAATAAAACTTTTCTTGCAAAGATGGGTTGGGGCGAGTTTGCCAGGAAAAATTTTGAAACCAACCAATATCCGGAATTCAGCCATTTGCCGTTTGAAGTTTATGTTGTCGGCCAGTCAGATAGTTTTTTTGCGGAAGGTGAACAAGCCCGGTTGATGCAGGAAAATCCTGCAGAGTATCTTAAAAAGTATGCCGTTTTCCGAGCGAATAATGGCAAGGTAACAATGCTTGAAAAAAGACGTGGAGAAAGAGCGGCGGCTGAAATAGATCCCAGCAGCATGCAATATAATGATTTGCTGACATCTCTTAGAAATTTGATTATTACTTATCGAACAACCCCGGAAAAATTCGCCGCATTCTTAAAAGAATTGCCTGATGATCCTGGAAAATTAGGCGATTTTATTAAAGAACTGTTTAACCGTCCTTATCTGACCTGGCAGCAGAGGAATGATGCCGACCCGAATTTGTTGGCCATGGACGATAAAAAAAGACAAATGGGTTTGATGTTAGGTATGGGTATAAACAATCTCGGCGTAGCTGCCAGTGATCCAAGAGCAATGGCGAGCGTTTTAGAGTTAAAATCAAAGTTCAATTTTGAAACAAATTCTTTTTTGAAATAAAATTCGATGCATTTGCCCGACCAACCGTCAAATAAATTTAAACCGCGAAAAATCATTTTGCCGACAATTGTCGCATTGGTTTTAGCCGCAGTTTTTTATGACCTGAATGCTCTTTTTATGGGAATAATTAACATTGATAACAGCCCGGAATATTTGGATTACGGAATGCGTGCGCTTCATAAAACCGGCGTTGCTTTGATTATTGTTATGGTTGTGACGTTTATTGTTGCAATCATGATTAAAAGATATTGGAATTTGCCTTTGGTGATTTTTGTTTTCGGCATATTTTCTTTTTTTCTGACCTATCATTTGTATCGCAACTATTCTAGAGAAATAGAATTCCGTGCCAGCGTGCCGTCAATTATAAAAGTAAGCAACAGTTCAGACCAACCGCTTTACTCCACGACCGGTAAATTGATTGGATTTGAATTACAGCAGGACATCGTTTTTCCGCTTGTTCATAATTATGATCTTGCTCCCTCTGTTCCTTTTTTCCCGAACACCGGCGATCATTATCCTGCCGAAGGCCAATATTATTTTGGCACTAATTTGATCAAGGGCAGTGTCACGCCGCAACCGCTGCAATTAGCTGCCAACAATATTATTTTTGGAGGAAAATACGCGGCGCATCAAAGCTATCACTTCAGCAGTTATTTTGTCCCAGACTTTGTCAGTGCTACATTCAATTCAAAAGGACAGCTCTGTCTGGATACCGCTCAAATTAATGATTTTAATTTTATTGATAAGTCCACTGATCCGACTCTTTTTAATTTCAAATTCCAAGAAGTTTATCCGGCAGAATATTACAGCGCCCACACATACAATTTTAAGACAATCTTGGATAATTTTAAGTCTGCGGCAAACTCATGTTTAACCCCGGATTTAAAATGAAAGTTTATGTCGTAAAAGGACTCATAACATGTAGGCGTAATACCGCAGCCTGGTCTTAAGCAAGCTTGTTTGCAAATATCTGGAAAATATGGTACTATCGATGGTTAGAAGTTAATCGCAAAAGTGGGTTTGATAAAGGGGGACAACAATGCTTTGTGGCCGGAGGGAAATATGGAAATAGCAATACCAACCTTGATAGCGTTGCAGCAGAGCGATCCAAAACAGTTCTATGCCGAACTTCATAAAAGCTACTACCGCATACTTTGCGCAGTGGCTTTTGAGAAGGTGGGCAGGAGCTGCATTGCCGAGGAACTGGTGCAGGATGTTTTTTTAAAGCTGATGAAGAACGGAAACGCGATTGAGATTCACAATCGTTCCGCCCTCATAGGTTTCCTGCAAACCACAGTGAACAATGCTGCCATTGATTTGTTGAGATCTCGACAAATGAAAATTGAATCTCAATCCTGCGAACTTGATGAACAGGACCAGCAAGCTCCAAGGGTTTGTGGACAGAGCGAGCAAGCTCTGGCCGTACAGGAGATCCTTTCCAAGCTACCGGAAAAACAGCGGCATGTCATGGCAATGCGTATCTCCGGATTGACCTTGGACGAAGTAGTAAGACTCTTTACTGACGGTAATCGGATCAAACCGAGCACGATCCGAAGCACGTATTACCGAGCCAGAAGGAGTTTTATAAAACATTGGTCCGGCGGCGGTGGCGGCGGCACGAACCAAGTTTTTCAAGCAAGAGCCACCTTGTGATTTGCGGCCCAGCAAATCTCATTTAAAGACGGAATATTTTCCGTCTTTTTTTATGCGCTAAATTTTATGGCGCTAAAATATTGATAAAACGCGGCTAGCAGCTATGCAAAAATAGTATCAAAATAACTTGATGTTAAGTACACTTGACATCTTTTTTATTAGCAAATATAATAATTTCGTAGAATAATTAATTTAAAAGTAAATGAAAACAAGGTATTCATTGGGTTTGCTGGGTTTATCGGTTTTTTTAATTGCAGCGGGTTGTAATTCTCAAACCGCTCAAAATAGTGCTCAGTCTAATCCGCCAGCGGCCGCTACTAGCAGCTCCGGTTCTAATACAATGATGAAAACTACCGGATCTGGATCAGGAGATATGATGCAAAACAACGGTACTTCAAGCGGCAGTTCAACGATGAAAGATGGTAATACCATGATGCAGAACAACGGCACGATGCCGTCAAATTCATCAACTTCCAGCTCTGGATCAGGTTCGTCGGGATCAAGCTCGTCAAATTCCGGCAGCATGATGAATAAATAAAGGATGCTTCAAATTTTCTTTGCGATAATCGCGGGAGTATTGACGGTGGCAGCACCCTGCACACTGCCAATGCTCCCGATCATACTTGGCTCCTCAGTCGGCAAGAACAGCAAGACCCGGCCGCTTTTCATTGCGCTTGGTTTTGTGTTGAGCTTTGTCGCTATTTCTCTGCTCTTTTCGGTGTTCACCAGAGTTTTGGGATTGTCTCAAAATACCATCCAATATATTGGCGCCAGCCTGCTTTTGATTTTCGGTTTGTTCTTGCTAGTTCCAAGATTATTCAACAGAGTTATCTTATGGATGGGGCCAATGGTTAACCGGGTTTCAAAAGCTCAAGCTCAGGCTTCATCCGGAAACTCCGGGGGATTTTTTGTCGGCCTGACCATGGGATTTATTTGGGCGCCGTGCGCCGGTCCGGTTTTGGCTGCCATCCTGACCTTGATTGCAACCACTAAAGACATAGCTACCGCAGGAATTCTTTTGATTTTTTACGGAATCGGAGCGGCAGTGCCGATGATCCTGATTGCTTACGGTGGACAATTTTTCTCTTCAAGAGTACGCAGTATTGCCAGGTATATTAAACCGATTGAACAAGTTTTTGGTTTAATCATAATTCTTTTTGCAATACTGACTTTTACCGGCGGCATTCTTTCACTAGAAGCCCATGCCGCACAGTATTTTCATCTTTTATCAACTCCAAAATACTAATATGCGCAAGGCAATATACATTTCAATAATCGTAGTAGTAATTTTAGTTGTTGCCGTAATTTATGTCGGCAAGCATGGCAGTAAACTGCGGTTTACTCCGACTCAGACCGGCACAAATATAAATTCATCTGATCAAAATATGTCTGAACTTCAACTCCAAAATTTAGGCAAGGCTCCGGATTTTGTTGGCATTGATCATTGGCTAAACACTCCGAAGCCGCTGAGTATTAATGATCTAAAAGGCAAGGTGGTTTTAGTGGATTTTTGGACCTTCTCTTGTATCAACTGTATCCGCACCTTACCGTATGTTACAAAATGGTATGACACTTATCATGACCAAGGTTTTGTGGTGATCGGTGTACATACTCCTGAGTTTCCTTTTGAAAAAGTAACTGCAAATGTTCAGGATGCCATTAATCGCTATGGCATTCACTATCCGGTTGCGCAGGATAACGAATATGCAACCTGGAATAACTACAACAATCAATTTTGGCCGGCAGAATATTTAATTGATCAAAACGGCAATATCGTCTATACCCATTTTGGCGAGGGTAATTATGATCATACTGAAAATGCGATTAGAGAACTGCTTGGTTTGAAAACCGGATCAAGCGCACTGGCAAATCCTGATAATTTAAATGAGATTGGCTCTCCGGAAATGTATTTTGGCACCGAGCGCCTGCAATATTTATCGCAAGGTCAGACAGCTTCAACATCTCCCACAGATTATTCTTTTCCGGCAAATTTGGATTTGAATACTTTTGCGCTCAGCGGTAATTGGAGTTTCTCAAGCGACCATATTACTTTGGAAAAACCGGGCGGTGCAATTAAATTGAAATTCCATTCTGCAAAAGTTTTTCTGGTCGCCCAAAGTTCAAAACCGGTGACCTTGAAAATTAAGGTCGACGGCAAAGATCAGCCGGACGTTGTCGTCAGCGGTTCAAAGCTGTATACTCTATTCAGTTCCACAGACTATAGCGATCATACTCTTGAAATCAGCATTCCGGATCCGGGGCTGCAGACGTTTACGTTTACTTTTGGTTAATAAATCATGCCGATCCACAGCCATATAAAAAATATACGTTTGAAAAAAAATGCCACTCAGGAAGATCTGGCAGCAGCGGTCGGCGTTTCCAGGCAAACAATTATTGCGATTGAGAAGGGCAATTACACCCCTTCTTTATTGCTGGCAATGCAATTAGCAAAATATTTTAAGGTTCCGGTTGAGGAACTTTTTTATTTAAAATAAATTTATGAAGAAAATTATTTATTCTTTAATTTTATTGATTCTGATTGCTTTACTCACCGGCTTTTTGATTCAGGCCCATCCAAATTCAGGTGCAATGAGCACGCCGCAAATGATTTCGGTTTCAGTGCTGCTTGGCATTTATGTCGTCGCAATATCTTTGGTTGGAGAAGGCAAGGCTATTGATGAACGTGAAGCTTTGCATCGATATTTTTCAAATCGCAGCGCTTTGATCGCAGGTACTATTGTGCTTTCGCTCGGAGTATTGTATCAGCTGTTTACGCATCATCTTGATTATTGGCTTTTAGCCGGTTTGATTGCGATAAACTTGGTTAAGATTGTCGCTCTGATTTATTCAGAGCACCGCTATTAATTTAAATAAAAAACTGCCCTTAGCGGGAGCGGGCATTTTTTTGCTAGGATATTTCGATGCAGACAATTAGCTGGGATGATTTTGAAAAAATCGAATTAAGAGTTGGTACAATAGTCGAAGTACAAAATTTTCCGGAAGCAAGAAAGCCAGCATATAAATTGACCATAGATTTTGGACCGTACGGAATAAAAAAATCCAGTGTCCAGATTGTCACGCTCTATAAAAAAGAAGACTTGATCGGCAGGCAGATTGTCGGAGTAATTAATTTTCCGCCAAAGCAAATTGGTCCTTTTAGTTCAGAATGTTTGACTACCGGTTTTTCAGATGAAAATGGCAATGTTGTTTTGACCGAGCCGGAGCGTAAGGTTCCTAACGGTTCAAAGATGTTTTAATTGTGCCACCAGCGGCTTGATCAGGATGCTGGGTACCAAGGCCTTTACGAACGCTTTAAAAAATGCTATGATCTTCTGTTAATTTTGCAACAAAATCGGGGAGGATTTATGGTGTCTAAAGCTAAAACTGCTCCGGGCAGCCTTGCGAGTTTATTGATTATTTTGTGCATTGCCTTGCCAGGAGCTTCCCTGGTGTTTACACCGGGTTTTATCTGCCGGAGTAGCACGGCAATTAAAGCGGTCAGTGATGAAGGCTACACTAATGTCTTAGTCAACAGTAAGCATGTGTTTTTTACCGGCTGGCATGGCTGTAGCAAGCATGATGACGCTGCCTTTGATGTATCGGCTAAGAATGTCAGAGGCGAACAGGTCAGATTGACGGTGTGCAGCACCTGGTTTAGAACTTACATCAATCACTGATTTTTTGGCGGGGTTAGCAATAGAATTTCTTGGTATGAAGCGGCGAAATCTCGCCATTTTTTTTGTTGATGAATCTATCCGTATGTAGGCAAATTTATCTGATAGCAACCAGGCTTGCGTATACTACCAGGTCATCGGAATAATGACCGGCTGATTTAAGGTAAGTACCGGCGCAGGTAATAATGCGTAAACCGGCATTTGGGATTGAACCATATACAGCCTGAGTATCAAAATTATTTTGCGGATAGATCTGCATTTTTTGTACTTTAAAAACCGCAATTGTACCGTCATCTCTGACGATATTAATTTCATCATCAATTTTTACGTTGTGAAGATTCCAAAAAACTCCCGGGCCTGCCGCAGTATCTAAATGCCCGGTGATCACCGCAGGGCCTACCTGACCAGGTTTTGGACCTAAGTCATACCAGCCAGTAAGGCTTGAATTACTCGGAACATGCAAAGCGCCATTTGCTTCCAGGCCAGTTTTGACAACTACGGCATTTAAATTGATCGAAGGAATTTCGATTTTAACCGGAATTTGCTGCCGTATATTTTGCTGCACAGAAATTAATTGCTCAGAAGATTTTGTGCTGACAGCAGTTTTTTGCGCCGCAAGTGCAAAATGGAAATAAATTGCAATGCCAGCGATAGCCGCGCTGACCATTATCAAATAAATTTTTAGTGATTTGTACAATTTCATCCTAATAAATTAATCCTTACTTTTGGTAGTTTATACGCCATAAAAATAATTGCAAGCAATTCTGAGCTTTCCAGAGTAAAAGCTCAGATCAACCTATTTGAGGCTATTTGTTTGGCGCTTTTTTGATTATTAGTTCATATGGAATTTAATTATGATCAATTTAAGATAAGTCCAAGGTCGACAGTCTAACGATTATAAAAATTAATTTATACAAAGAATTAAAGAATCATTATGAAAAAACTTCTGATCAACTTATCGGTGGTCGCTGTGATGCTTGTGGCGTTGATTGCAACCAGGCCGGCGTTTGCAATAACCTACGGCAGTGGCACGTCTAATTCCGGCACAACTGCCGGATCAAACAGTCCGACGATGACCATGCCAGCTACTTCAAATTCAAGTAGCACCAGCGCAAATGGTTCAAGCAGCACCAATGGCACGGTCAATAGCGGTTCAAGTTCGAGCACTAATGGTACGGTGAATAATAGTTCAACCAGCACCGGTTCAGCCGACCCAACCAGCGGAACCACCGGTTCAGCCAGCACAACCACGCCTTCAGGCGGCGTTCAGGCAGGTTTTGGAGGAACCGATAATACTGTTATGTATCTGGCAACGGTTTTGCTTTTGGCAGCCGGTGTAGCAGGCCTGATTGCAAGCAGAAAAATGCGCAGGTCCTAAACTTTTGTGCTAATTCTCCGGAACTACTATGCAAAGTTCAGATCAAAACGATTTTAAGCATCATCGTCAGAACGCGATGGTGCTTAAAATTTTGAAATTTATTTCAATAGCGCTGCTGTTAACAGCAGCATCGCTGGTTTTTAATTTGCTTTATAGAAATTTTCAGAACAACAAAATTTTTAGCAGATTGTCAGCGTCAAATTCCGGCTTAAACTATACCTTGGAGAAGTCCGGCCAAGTTCGGCCGGTTAAGCTTGAAATTCCAGCCATAAATCTAATTGCGCCAATTGTTGGAGTAAGCACTGACTCTCAAAATAGTCTAGAGATTCCCAGTCAAGATAATGAAGTTGGCTGGTATTCTTCAGGAACACTTCCTGGCAAAGAAGGGTCAGCGGTGATCGACGGACATTTAGACACGGTTTCAGGTCCTGCGATTTTTTGGCATCTGGGTAAGCTCAAACCAAATGATCAAATTATTCTGACTTTTAGTGACGGTTCTCAAAAACACTTCACAGTATTTAATGAACAGAATTTTCCGCAAAACAGCTTTCCTTCAGAACAGGTTTATGGCAATCCGGGATTTGCCGCTTTAAATTTGGTTACTTGTTCCGGTATTTATAGTCATAGCATCGGTCGGTACAGTGATGATTTAGTGGTTTTTTCAAAACTGAATCAATAACCGACCGGTTATATGCTAGATATTTAATCGATTTGGCTAAAGTATAGTTGTGCTGCGGCAAAAGTGGCCGTGGCTTACCCTAGCGCACAATTTATTTATTTTACCGATCAGTCAAAATACAAAGTGATTAATAATTTAAGAAAGGACAGTTATGGCAACAAGAGCTAAAAGCAGAAGAGGTCTGGCTAGCGCCAGTCCGCAGACCCGCAAGAGAGTATCAAGAGCGGGCGGTCGGGCACGCGCAAGCAGCCGATAGTCTGATTAAATAAAAACCGCTTAACTGGCGGTTTTTAATTTGCTATCATTGATTTATGGAAAATCATTATGAGACTCGAACCCGTTCGTTGCTTAAAACGATCATCTGGAGGGTTATTGCGACCTTGGTAACAGGTCTGGCCGCTTATTTTTTCACCGCGCAGCTTGGTGAAACCACTAAAATTACTATTGTTTCCGCGGCGATCAGCATTGTTGCCTATTATATCCACGAAAGAATTTGGAATAAAATCAGCTGGGGCAGAATCACGAAATAATAAAGTAAAAAAACCGGTCTTTCTTCAGAGAAGAAAGACCGGGCCCACGCGTCCGGTTTGGGAAGTTAGCATTAAACCGGCGGGGCGTTGGTGGGGGCGGGGTCAGTTCAATTGGATCTTCCCCGGTGCGGTGCCACATTCGCCGGTTGAGGAATTTTCAATAATCACGGTTGCCGGCATAAATGTTGAGCCGGTGCCGTTTGCAAATGAAAGCGGCGTCGGCGTGAAGATCGCACCGTTACTGGCCGTTACGTCGGTTGGACTAACCGCGCAGAAGCCCTGATCAATGCACAGTGCTATTGATACCGGAGAAGATGGCAGCACTCCCTGAATGAACAGGAAGGTTTGGTTAATCACCGGAATGTTGATCACAAAGACCGTACTGATTTGAATATTTCGCTGCGCCGAGAACCCGACCGAAAACTCGCTGAAATAAGAATTCAGAAAGTTTCCATTGCGGTCGAACTCGAACAGAATCAGTCCATGCACGCCGTCAGCATAATCGGCATCAATGCGTCCTTCCCAGATTTTGAAGGTCTGGCCGATGAAAGTGCCGTTCGGTGCGGTGTTGAAGGTGTCGACCACAAATTCCGGAGAAAAGGTCAATCCACCGTTACCGTCCTGTTTGAAAATTAAACCAAGCAGGATTGAACTATTTTGCGACAGCGAGTAAACAAAAGCCCGGACTGTGTCGCCGTGGTCTGCTATCGGAGTGACCGCTAGTCCAAAATTTGGCCTGACCGGATCAGAAGACTGCGAAATTGCAGTGATACTTTGGGCGGGGCTTGGTAAACGCGACAATGCCGGGCCTGCGCCGAGTTGCGGCGTTTGAGGGCTATTTTGGCTCTGCGGTTGCTTTGGAGTAGTGGCCGTGCTGCGAATCGGTAAGGTGATTTTATTAGGTCCGAGGTTCGAAATCCGGTTCTGTAATTCTCTCGGGCTTTGCACGGCGGCTGGCTGAACGGTGTGGGTTGTCTGCGCCACAAAATTTTTGAGCTCAGCGTGGTTGCGCGGCAGTCCGGGTAGAATTTCTTCCTGGAAAGTTTTGACGACACGACTCCGGATATCATCCGGAATTCTCTGCGCCGCGGCCGAAATTGAAAGCAGGCATGCACACAACGCACCCGCTAGTGCAAGGATCAGAAAGCGTAAAGCGTTTTTCAAGAGAGTTCTCCTTCAGGATGGGATTTTTGTCCAGCAAAGTCATAACAAAATCGGAGTTCCAATTAAACTTAAAATTCCTCCGATTCAATATTGACTAGTGATTTTACCTTTTTTTGGTATTTTTGTCAATCCAAGTAATTGGCTAGAAAACGTCCAAGGCTTAAATAATATCGGACAAATTTTAAAGACGCTTGCAACATTGCTATTTTTATAGGAATTGCCATAATGATATAAAGCATTAAAAAAGCCTATATGAAGAAATTCGTAATTACCCTAATAGTTTTGATCATTATTGTTGTTGGCGTAATTTATATTTTGGCGCATAAGAGTTCCAACTCAAATACCCAAAGCACAAACAGCCAAACACAAACCATGACCGGTGCAAATACTGGCAGCAACTCAACCACCACAACGCCGCCAAGCAGCACAAGCGGTTCAACAACTCCAACTCCTTCAGGCACAACCGGAGGTACCGCAGTCCTGACTTTAAATACTGCAAATAGCCCGACCTTGGGGACAATTTTAGTTGCCGCTAACGGTATGACTCTTTATCAATACGCTTTAGATACTACCAATGTCAGCAACTGTACCGGATCGTGTGCTCAGGCTTGGCCGCCTTACACTGTTAGCGCTTCAACCAAGCTGAGTTTGGGCAGCCTGCTTCACGGAAAAATCAGCACTATAACTAGACCTGACGGAAGCCAGCAAGTTGCTTATAATGATCGTCCTTTGTATTTCTTTAAAAGTGATTCAAAAGTGGGCGACACCAAAGGCAATGGTATTGGCGGAGTTTGGTCAGTAGTTCATCCTTAATTTTAGACTTATAAACGCTCTGAATATATTTCAGGGCGTTTTTTTATTTTGATTCTTTCATAACATCAGGCGTTAACAGGGGATGATATGCCGAAGCCAAGCGTTTGCACAAGGTCTTAGGCGCTCCATCAAATTGATTTTTTATGAAAAAACAGCCTAGCTAAAAAGCCAGGCTGTGTAGAGAGACTGATGAATCCCATGTTACGCGGCTGTTTCTGCCGCGGCATTCTCAGTTTGATAGCTTGTTCGACCCAAGGGCATTTTCAGGCCTTGAACCAGAATTCGCATTGGCTCAAACTTTTTGGCAACCGTCTCAGCTTCCTCAAACAAGGTCTTTAGCCGGAGCTGCGAATCTGAAGGATCAGCGATCACTACGATGTTCAGTGGTGCGCTGAGTTCAAATCGCTTGCCAAAGCCGTGTTCGCCGAATGCGATTTTAACGCATAGCTCCAGGTCTTTGGTGGCGTCCACAAAATATTTGCGGCTGATTACGAACCCTGAAGGCAGGCCAGGAATCCGATTGAACCTGCCCGTACCGTCGTAATAGATGGCGACCGCATTGTGCATTTGTTTGGGCCGGTCCATTTGGTCCACGGTGATGTGGCGATGCGGTAGACCGAGTCGGGCAGCTTCTTGTTCGCCCCAAGCTTTGCAGGCGGCGTTTTTGTCCGGGGCCGCCGGATTTGCCAAAGCATATGCGCCACAATTGTCGTGAGTGGTGAAGATTTCGATCTTTGCCTCGCGCACGATTGTTTCGCGTTGTTCAGGGCTAAGCAGTATACCTGAGCCAGCAACATGTATTCCAGCAGTGATTCCTTCATCTACGCAGACTAGGTGGCGATTTTTGAGCTGAAAAGCCTGTCCTTGTCCAGATAATCTTTTGAACAAAAGACGGGCACTGTCCTGGCGCAGGGCTGCGATTTCCGCGAGCGCTGACAGCCAGAGGTTTTTAGTAATTGCCTCATTCATCAGCAATTCCTCCTGATAGTTAAATTTCTGAGATGGTAGAATTTCATGAATTTATTACACGCCATTTTAGCAGATTGACCATGATTTTTCAAGGAGTTTTTGGAGATTTTTTGACAAAAAAAAGAGGGAATCGCTAAAGCGATTCCCTTAAGTATTTCAATACAGCTTGGTTTTAATCCAACCAAAAGCGGTCTTACCCTTTGGCCGGGGTGCTGCCAGCGCCGGCAGCGGCTGCAGCTCCAGTTGCCAGTTGGCTCTTGATCGCTCCGGCGATCTCTTCGGCACTGAAATGCTTGCCGAAAAGTCCTCCGGAGAAGTTTGAGATTGCCTGGGCAACCTGGGTGATTGACACCATCGCGAGGTCGGTGACCTTGCTTGGGGTCCGTTCAACCGCACCTTCGATCAGCGAGCCGAACTGCTGACCTTTGGTGAATGCCAACAGCATTTCTGCAGCTGTCGTCGGATCACCGAAGATCTTGAAGTCGGCTGAAGCCAATGCTTTACCGATGGCGTCCGCCAGAGCGATCTCAGCATCTCTCTTTGCTGCGATCCTGGCCAGGTCGGTTTGCAGCTCGACCGATACTTCCTGGTGCGCGGCCTTGGCTTCCAGTTCAGACTGGAGGACCGTAACCTTCTTCTGATCAACCGCGACCTGTCTTTCAGCCACGTCAACGGGGATCATCTGCACGGCCCTTTCGCCTTCGGCTTGGAGCACCTTGGCTTGTTTGGCAGCAGTTGCGAGTTTTAATTGTGCATCGGCCTGCTTTTCAGCGGCCGTTTGTTCGGCTTCAGCATTCTTGATCGTGGTATAGGCGGCCACATTGGCCTCCATCTCACGTTCAATCTGCGTCTGCCTGGCAGTGGCTTCCTTTTCGATGACAGCGACTGTTTTGTTGCGCTCAGCTTCAGACTCACGCTGAACCGTCAACATCTGCTGGTTGGCCTGTTCACGTTTCGTTTCTGCGGTGATCTGCTCGGCTTGAGCATTGGCACGTTGCTGTTCGGCGTTCGCGATTGCGATTTGCTTTTCGCGGTTGGCCACTTCGATCGCTTTTTCTTTGTCGATCTGCGCTTCCTGGACCGCTTGCTGCTGCTTTGCGGAAGCAACCTCGACCGCCTGGATCTTTTCAACCTCGGCGACCGCTACGGTTCGCTCCGCTTGAACACGGGCCAGTTCGGCTTGGCGGGTCTGCTGGGCTGCAAATTCCGCAGCCTGGCGATTGGTTTCGGCCCTGGCATTCTGCTGGGTCACTTCGAGCTGGAATACTTCTTTGTCGCGATCGACTTCCAGCTTTTTGACCTCCTGGGCGGCAAGAGCTTTCTTCCTTGTGATTTCCACCTGCGCGGCGGTTGTCACTTCGGCGATTTTCTTGGCGCCTTGGGCGTCGAAAATATTCGACTCGGTCTTGAAGTTTTCCAGCGGTGTCTGGTTGAGGTAGGTGATCGTTACTGACTCAAGATACAGGCCGTTGTGGATCAGATCGCTTTCGACGATCTTCTTCACCTCGTCGCTGTACTTGTCAACGTGTTGATGCAGGAATTCCAGGTCATTGCGCCCAGCAATGGTGCGCAGGCCGCTGACCAGCTTATCGCCGACCAACTGCATGATCGCATCGTCCATACCGGATCGGCCGCCGAGAGAAGTCGCCGCGTTCTGAATTGCTTCAGGGGTGTTGTTGACCCTGATGAAGAACTGCGCTTTGACGTCCACGTGAAGGCTGTCGCCTGTAATGAATGACAGATCGTCAGTTCTATCAATTACCAGCTTGATGGTTTCCAAGCTGACCCGGGCAATTCGATGCACCGCCGGCACGACAATCGCGCCGCCGTTGATAATTACCCTAGGTCCGCCAGCGCCTGTGCGCACAAAAGCCTCATTCATCGAAGCTTTGACGTACATGCTGGTGATGATCATCATAATCGCGCCGATAATCAGCACGATCAGGCCGACCGCTGAAATTGCCATTTTGCTGCCGGTTGGAATGTGGGGAATGAAGAATGGGCCAACGATGAAAAGTAATCCGATCAGGATCATCATCGCCGCCATTCCTGCTCCACCACTGTTGCCGCCGTCATCATTGCGTGATGCCGGGCTTGAGTTTTGGCTGTACTCTTCGCTAGAGCGTGAACTTGGCATGTAATTGTCTCCTTCTGAAATTCTGAAAAATCAGTTTTTCGGTTCTAACTGCGGTTGAGAGTTTGATGGCAGTTCCGGCTGGAACCTAGTCACCGTGTAAACTCTAGAAGTCGGATCATATTCCAGCAGCAAGACTTTCTCGCCGCGGGGTATGACTGAACCATCGTGGGTTTTACAGCGAACCAATACCCGATTGTTGTTATCATCGAGCAGGAAAGCTGAACCCGGACGTCCGTCTAATGCATAAGAAGCCTCGGCTACTCGTCCGACCAACAGTTCTTCGCTAGTTCCATATGATTCATACTGCGGCATTAGCCGGTTGATTAAACCAGCAACGGCGCTAGTCGAAAAATATGAGATTATTCCAGCGCATAACATTGATGGCCAGGCGTAAAGGGCCGGAAGTTTGAGTACCGGCGCAAAGATCTGGTTCGCAACGAGTCCCGTTCCACCCCAGATCAGCATGAAGATCGAAAACACCAGCATGATCGGCACTTTGCCGATTCCCATGAATCCGAACAGCCGCGAGAAAAATCCCTGACCGTCTTCAGCATGAGGGTGGGCATGTGCGTTGGTGCCGGCGTCATGGCCTGCGTGCGGCGCGGCGTGATGAGCGCTCAAAGCAGTATCGTGCCCGTGTGCCGGTAAGGCATGGGTGGGCATGTGACCGCCGTGAGCAATATCATGGCCGTGACCGAGATGCAGGTGATGGTCCCCGAGGTGCAGGTCATGATGACCAAGGTGTAAATGGCCTTGGCCTAAATGTGCCGCACCTATAGCCTGAAACAGCAATGGCAATACGCCGATTCCAAACGGCAGGCTGAAAATCAGGTTCCACCATTGGAATAGATCCCAAAAAGTCATAGGCCTCCTCTCAAGACCTTCTATTTGCTGTATTGAGTTGGTAAAGAGCATGGCTGCAAATTGCAGCCCTCTCTTACCCCCCTATTAAAATAAGATGGTCCACCGACCGGCTCGTTGTTTCAGAGCGGTCTGTTGGACAGCAGATAATAACATAAATGTTTTATTATGTCTAGAAAGTTGATTGTTTTTAAAGAGCGTATTTAAGGCATAAAAATTGACAATCTGCAAATTTTTGTTATACTTCGTTGTTCAGACAAAAGGTCTTTTTACCAATTTTGGATCGGGTCTGAATCGGTCCAATTGAATTAAAAAAGAGGAATTGAACTTAGATTGTATTCCCACGAGCTTCAACAAGGAGTCTTATGGAAGACAAGAAGAATGATTTGCAGCTTGCTCGGCAAATAACCGGGCAAGATTTGATACCGGCTACGCTTGAGTCTTTAGTTCCCAAAGCCCCGGCAAACTTGGCGGCGAATGATGAACAACAAATTCGCAGTGAAGTTGCCACAACCGTCCGGTTAATCAGTGAGTCTATGGGTGACCGTAATTTTGTTCTGGGACTGGAGAATTTCAAACGTGAGATCCAGACCGCGGCCCAAGCCAAGATCGAATTGATTGAAAGCCGCGTTAACCAGGTGGCAAGGTACGAGAGCCCGCAAGGTCTGGATATTCCCCAAGTCGTTGCAGAAATGCGCAGTGGAATTGACCAGCTTGATCCGAAGCGGGCTGAGCGTCATTGGTTCTGGAAGATCATCAGCGTGATCCCCGGCACTAATTCGATCCAAGACTGGTGGTGGTCTAGCGGGCTGCGCCAGATTTTGATCCAGCGCGAAACTGTCCGGGCTCGGATCAAAAAGATTGTTCTGGGTTTGCAGGGCAACCGTCAGGTTATTCAGGAAGACAGCAAGCAGTTGGGCATTCTGCATAATCAAATCGAGTCTGGCAGCATGTTTGAGTTGCAGAAAGCGGCTTACAATTGCGAACTGGTGCTCCAGGATTTGCTGGAAATGCAGAACCAACTCGGCTCTGACAACTCCAACGCCGCACAACTGCGTCGGGTGATCGAAACTTTTACAGTTCGGGCCAGCAACTTTCGGCGCACTGAAAATGCGTTGGAACAGGCTCTGACCGTAGTCGACATTACAATTGACGGCAACCGTAAAATTTCCGAGTCACTGGAAGAAACGTCAGTGTTCACCAGTGAGTACCTGACTGTGGCGATGGCGCTCTATCAGGCACTGGCGCATCAGCAGCGGGCGATCAAGGTACTGATTTTGGCGCGCCGCGGAACCGCGGACGTTATGCAGAAGACCGGTGAGATGGCTCAGGAGAGCGTTGCTGTCGTAAACGAGCAATACTTCAACCCGGTTGAGATGCTCAATCAAATTGAGCAATCTCAAGCGAAGTTGATGAACGCGCTGCAAAGTCTGGAAGATGCCAGCCGCAACGGTGCCGCTGCCGCTCGCCAAGGAATTGGCAAGTTACAGCAGGCGACTAGCGAGCTTCGTACCAAGCGTCAAGAGTTGCTCGGCGGCGTGGTCTAGGTTCTCAACTTAACAACGAGAAGACTCGATCTGTATTTTGGATCGAGTTTTTTTATTTTAGCCTTGTTGAACTCCTGGACCGCATTAGTTTTTTATTATAGAATAGTGGGTCATATTCATAGGAATTTTCCTAATTTCAAGAGTATGCAAGTAAGGAGGACAATTGAAACCGATTATCGGATTAACTCAGGATTTGGTCGGTTCAGTTAAACAAGGACAAGAACTTTGGCGGAGCTTGTCTTCCAAGTGGTATGAACTTGGTTTTCCAGGCTCGCCACATACTCCAAACGAATTCATTGTATGCTTATTGCTTTCTCATCTGCACGATGCAGTGGAGATTGAACAGGTCAAACAAAGAATATCGGATGGACATCGCTTGTTTCGGCAATTGGTGGAAGACAAAGTATTACCACCAATTTATCAAATTCAGGAAAGTGTGGCGTTATTGACAATGTCTCTGGTGGTTGTAGATGCCCAAAATGGACATGTCGATGCACCAGCACAACCAGTAGCAGCAGTTGCGGCGGAACAGGCGCTTGAACTTCAGCCGGTCCCGGTTGAAATACATGTCAGTGTTGAGCCGGTGGTGCTGGAATCTCCAGCGGTGCCGGAACTCCCAGTGATTGAACCTGAACCCGTTGTTGTCCAAGAAGCAACCGTCATTCCCGAAGCCGTTTCTCAACCACTGCCACCAGCACACATTCCACCAATAACGTGCTGTCCAAATTGTCACCATGACTTTGAGCGCTGCGCGGCCGGCGAATATGTCAAACAGCCGGTTGAAAGAGAAGGCGTCCAAGTCCAAACCCAGACCAGAGTTGATGCAGTTGTCAGTACCCAGATGGTAGAGCAGCCGATAGGCTGCCTGCACGTCGGCAAAGACAACAAATGCATCAGCTGCACTGAGGATGAAATAATCACTTGCTGTGAGCAATACTGCACCGTGGAAATTATCGAAAGTAAGGCTCGCAAGTGCAAAAACTACGAAGAGTGCGGTAGTGCATATTGTGACGACCACAACGATGAGATCAATGAATATGGGTTTTGCCCGGATTGTTCAGAGGTCTCCTGCGATGGCGCAGGCTGCGATAATGAAATGGAACGCGGCAGTGATGTGCATTTCCGTTGCTCCAATCCAGAATGCAAGTCCAACGAGGATTTCTGCAATGAGTGCGCCTCAAGGCTGCTCAATGCTCAAGGACTGTGTCCGCAGTGCAGTGGCGAAGAAGAGCTGCAGTGCTCTAATTGTGATGCGTATTCGATTGTCTCAAAGTCGTATAAGTGCAAAAACTATGACGAATGCGGGCACGTTTATTGCCAAGATGATCAAGGCCAGCTCAATAAATACCGGTACTGTTCAGATTGCCGGGAGGTCGAGTGCGCTGACGATGATTGCAGCAACACCGTGGTTCGCGGCATCACAGAAGAGTGTGTTTGTTCAAATCCGAATTGCAAGAACAGTTATATCTACTGTGCTAAGTGCGCTAACCGTTTGTTTAGTGCAAAGGGTTGGTGTCCCGATTGCAGTGGAGAAGACCTGATCGAATGCAGCGATTGTGGCGAGAATTGGACCAGCTTAAAGATGACAGCATGTCTTTCCGGGGAAGATTGCCCGGATGACGCTGTGTACTGCCCCAATTGCAAGAAAGCAAATCTTGATGAACACGGCCGCTGCAACAGCTGTGAGGAGTGAGATTCGGTTTCAAAGCAATCTATCCAGGATGTTAAAATATCCTGGATTTTTTATTGATGTTTAAATTGTTTAGATTCAAGTTTTAAAAGTGTAAAAATATTCTTTGTATAAAAAGTAAAAGCCAGGATCCCATTGGGTTCCTGGCCTTTATGTTTCATTGCGCAACCATTCCGGATGCGCCCTACTATTCATACAGGCAGACACGCGCGTTTTTCTGCTTGATGGATAGGCGGTGCTCCGACCCGTCCGTGGCTAGGAGGGTCCGGTGCTATGAGGCAGCACCTATTTCCAAAAAAGTCGGGCGGTCGCATCTGGAGCGCCGAACTTTAGATCCTATCGGTTCTTAGCCATATTGGCTTTACAAACCGGCAGGAAAACAAGTATCAAGCAATCAGCTGAAAGAGTGACTTCTAATGTTCTAACAAAACACCAACCATACAACACACAACTAAAAAAAATTATCGTTTTGATTTGAAGTGTCAAGAAGTCAGTCGCTCTCGCAAGCGTCTGTGGTCCTCCTTGATTTGATACGCTTTTTAACGTATCATAGGAGTGTATCATGTATTAACGGTTTTGTCAAGTATATAAGGAAAGCTTGAAAAATGCCCGAAAAATCGCGGTTTTTTGATCAAAAACAAGATAGGGAACCATCAAAAAATATCATTGGAGAGGGTCTGGAGCGATCTGTTCCGCAGAAACAAGAAAGAAAAAAGCCTCAAACTTTAGACGTTTTTTTTGACGGCAACAGTATTTCGGGTAGTAAACTTGAATATGTCAGCACTGATTTTCCCAACAGAAAGCTTGTGGTTTTGAGTGAAAATTCTAAAGTTATTCCGAATTTGAGTAAAAGTTATCGAGTTCAGGTATTAAGAGATACCAAGCCTGGTAATCCGTTAGAAGGAAAGTTAATTGTTAAAATTTTGAGTGAGACCCCGGATGAAAAACCGGTAGCGCAAGAACAAATTTTACCAAGACATGAAGAAGCTCAGTTTCATCGAGCGGAGCGTATTCGTCAAATGGCTCCGCTGCAAGTGGCTTTGAAAATCGTACGAAGAAACCCCGACATTTATCGTGAAATGCTGCAGGTGCTGCGCAGGCAAGAAGAATTTAAAAAGAATACTGCTTTGGAAGGTGAACGGCATAGAGATTTTGCAGGATTGTTTTCGGCGCTACATTTAAATGAGCGGGCCAGCGGAATTTTAAATGAGGCGATTGACCGATCGGTCCGTGCGGAAACAGAATGGCTTAAAGAACGACTGGCAGAGGGAGAAAATTATGTCCATGAGCTGGTGATTGGTACAGGAGTGCAGAGTGCTGCCTATCGTCTTGAAAGGTTGATGTATTTTCCTGATGATCCTGGTATGGCAGTGGATAGCAACTCCACTATTGGCGGGCAATTTTCTCAGTCCGGAGACGATGTTCATTTTTTAAACAGCAGAACCCGTCCGGAAGATATTCAATTGAAAAATTTGCCCGGTACAAAAGGTAGTATTAATTCAATGGGTAGATACGCAATGTCACAGCTTTCAGATTCTAGCGGTGTTGCTTACTCCAGTAATTGGGATTTGGCTGAAAATGTCCGGGCTAATCAGATTGTGATTGGCAGGATAGCTGTAAATATGGAGGCGCTGGAGATAGTAAGGAACGATAAGCAAGAGAATAAAACCGCTGAAGTTAAGGTTAAGCTCATGGACACAATTACCGGTGAAGAATTTAAGATGTTTGCTGACCGGGTGATTTTGCCTACCGGAATTGGCACGGAAAAATCCGGATTGGACGAGAACGACCCTGAAAGTAAGACTCTTGTCAGAATTGCGGAGGTTGACAGGATAAACGGATTTGACCCGAAATTTTATAAATTTTCCTGGCTGATGCAGAGGATTGGCGATAAGACTGAACCATTTCCGCTGAAGGGTTGGAAAAAAGTTATTACCTGGGGCGACGGTGACGGTTTTAAAGTTGCGGCCGGTGCAATTCTTGGTTATGAGGGGCAGGTTGCCAAAACAGTTGCTCAGCTTGATCGGATTGAAGAGGTTATTGCAATTGGGCAGGAGTTTTTGACCAAAGAAAAATTTATTGAATGTGAACGTGCCCGTTATCACCAGCTTGGTCTGGAATTTCCACGCGAGGAGGTTGAAAATTATTACTCTAGAATTAAGCCTTACAAAGGCAAGGTTTTGAGAGCGCGCAAAGAAGGTGAGCGGATCATCGTTGAGGCGCTGATTGAAGACCAAAAAGGTATCGGCGAGATTATAGAATTTGAGGGCGATCATGCGATTGCTTGCGCCGGCTTCAAAGATGAAACTGATAAGCTTGTTGCAAAAAATTACCAGCAAGTTTTTGAAGGGAAAGACGCATTAGCCCCCGATGTTTATCTTAAATTGATCAAGACTCCCGGTTCGATAATAGAAACTCAGTACGAAAAAATTGAAATATTTCCTAGCAACGAAAGGTCAGTAAGATATAGGGTCTATAGGAAACGTTTCAGCCCGGAACAGGCGGCTCGGGCTAATGTCTCAATTAGGACTGTAACTCTAGCAAATTTCAGAGATTATTTTGAGGATATTAACAGAGATATTAATCGGATCACGGTTGGTTTTATTCCGCCGACTGAGCTGGTTTATGATGACGACCGGGCAGAAAATCCTGATCCGATCGCGGTACAGTATCCGGGCTTACCGGTCCAAAAGATTGGACCCGGCGCAAAATTGCCAATTACCGAAAATGAAATCCAAGAGGCGCCGGTGCTGGCTAAAATTCAAGAAAATTCGGTAGCGATTTTCCGTTATTCAAACAGGAAAGTCGCGGCATTGGCCAGAAAAAATGCAAAAGCAGATTTAGTCAAAGGCGTTAAACCGGTTGGCCTTTCAAAAGTGCAGGCCGAAAAAAAGATTGTAAAATTGCCGCCGCTTAGCCGCAGTGGTTTTTCCGGGTATGATTTTTTTGTGCCGGGCTATGTAGCTAAAAAAGGATTGCCAGAAGGTGCCGTTATGCAGGATATGCTTAATTTAGTGGTTGGAGAAAAAGCTGCACAGTATCGTTTTCCGGAAGGCTTAGATGAAATCAAGTTTCATATCACCAGGCAAAATTTAGATCCTCTGGGTGATGATTTGGGTGGCGATGTTGATTTTTCAGTAACGATTGAACCAAAATTGCCGAGTAAATATTCAGAATTAATGGCCCAGATATTTAACGATGATCTGATGCGCAGAATAGTTGCCCAACTTACCAATCCAAACATCAGCATGAACTCTGTAATGAGTGTCGACATAACTTTGCCGATTGAGGTTACACCTGACGGCAGCAGGGTGCTTGATATTGGCAATATCAGCTACAAAATGCCACGCAGTTCAAGAGCCTCGCGGGCGTCAGTGGTCAAAGCATAAAAAAATTGTATGAGCGCGATCCTATTTTCAATTGCAACTTTTTTTTCAACGTTTTTCGGCGGACTTTTTTCAATCAGATTCAAGGAAAAATTGCACACAATCATGAGCTTTACCGCCGGAGTTTTGATCGGCGTGTTCAGCTTTGATATTTTTCCAGAAGTAATCAATCAGGTTAAGAAACACAATTTTAGTGCGACCGGAGTGATGCTTGCCTTTGTCTGCGGTTTTGTGGTTTTTCATATCATCGAAAAAACGATTTTGATTCACCATGCCCATGAGGAAGAATATGCCGATCACAGGCATCCAAAAGTGGGAATAGCATCGGCAATTGCATTAGCAGCTCATAGTTTTATGGATGGGGTTGGTATCGGTTTGGGTTTCCAAGTTGGCAGCGCCGTGGGGATTTTAGTGGCGGTCGCCGTTATTGCCCATGATTTTACTGACGGCATGAATACTGTTGGATTAATGCTGGTTAATAAAAATACTCCGAAGAAGGCCAGAATATTTTTGTTTATTGACGCTTTAACTCCGGTGCTTGGCGCTACTTCAACCTTGTTTTTTAAGGTCCCAGAACATTTTTTGGTTTTGTATTTGGGATTTTTCGGCGGCTTTCTAGTTTATATCGGCGCAAGCGATATTTTGCCGGAAGCGCACAGCAAGCACAGTTCTTTTAAGCAAATCGGCCTGACAATTTTAGGCCTGGCCCTGATGTTTTTAATTACTAGGTTCGCCTAGTCTTCTTCTTTATTTTTTAAAAAGTTTAAGTGAAATGTTTTGCTTTGGATAACTGTATTACTTTAGGTGGAGGGTAAAATCTAAAGAAAGGAGCAAAACATGAATAAGAATTGGTTAAAGATAGCCGGAGTTTTGGCATTAGTCGCAGGCATATCGTTTGCTGCAGTTTCTGCAACTCAAGCAAAATCTGTTAATGCCAAGCTTTCTGCTTCCGGCAGCTTAATCGCAAGATTTTTAGGCAGTCCGGCAGTCAGCGGCACGGTTCAGTCGATCAACGGAAATAGTTTAACCGTTAAAACAAGCAATGGCAGCCTGTCCACAGTTGATGCCAGCAACGCCATGCTGATCACGGTCAAGCCGGTAGGAACAGCATTGGTAAATACCGGGATTATGGTCGGTGATAATGTCAATGTTTTTGGTACGGTTTCAGGAACAAATGTTACCGCAACAAGAATTATCGATGGAAATTTGCCTACAGGTTTGTTTAATAAGCCGGCGGTAAACGGCAGCATGAAGATCAATGGAACTGTTTCTGCGGTAAACGGCAACAGCCTTAGTTTAAACGGCAGTAATGGGACGACTTTTACCGTCGATCTCAGCAATGCTCAGATTTTTTCTGTAAGCAATAATAGCAAAACTACTATTCAGGCGTCAGGCATTAAAACCGGCGATACTTTGACCGTTTTGGGCACAGTATCAGGTAGTAACGTCACGGCAAAAACAGTTATTGACGGCGCGTTGAATACTGGCATGTTAAATATGGGAATCCACGGTATTGGACATGGACATCTGGGTTTGGGCCTAGGTTTAGGCAATCAGAACAATCAGTAAGACAATGATGTTATCAAAAGAATCTCGCGGATATGCCTGCGAGATTCTTTTTGTTAATATTATTTTATGCAGATTACCGAACAGGACCACCAGCGCCTGATAGATTTTTATAAAGAATCTTTGCGGCGTAACCGCTCAAATAATTCAAAAGCAGTACATTGGAGCGGACCGCGCGACCAACTCTCCAGGTTTAATGCACTTTGCCGGATTTCCGATCTTTCCGGGCAGGGCGTTTTAGATGTTGGCTGCGGCCTTGGAGATCTTTACGATTTCTTAGATAAAAATTTTAAGGGTTTCAATTATCTCGGGATAGATATTGTTCCGGATATGATTGAGAATGCCCAAAAAAATTATCCGCAGGCTAAATTTGAACTTGCTGATATTTATAATTTCCTGCCGGGAGAATGCGATTATGTACTGGCCTCAGGTTCGTTGACTTTTAATGTCAGTCAGGGCAAAGCTTTTTATTATCAAATGATTGCGCAGATGTATCGAGTGGCAAAAAAGGGCGTTGCCTTTAACATGCTTGATCAGAAGTATTACGATCCTGATCAGGATTTTTTGGTTTATTCGCCAGAAGAGGTCATGCCCGTGCTTGAAAATATCACAAAAAATTATAAAATCATCTTCGGTTATGTACCCGGAGATTTTACCGTGCATCTTTTGAAATAGCTTTATCGGCTTGACAGGCATGCTATGATTAATAGACAACCCTTAGGAGAACAATAATGTCTAGAATTTTAAGCGCAATACCTGATAAAAAGGAGGTAAAACCGCTGCGTTCAATGGATTTGTGGTTTCGCGCGGACCGTAAGCATAAGGTTGCTTCCAGGCAATTCAAATCAACAATTCGGTTCGGTAACCGGGAATTTGGAACCCAAGATCCCAAGGGCGGTTATGCTCTTGGCGATATTGTGCTAGTAAAAATTCAGAATCCGGATGGTAGCTTTGATGAATGGACAACTAAAATAATCATCACCGCAATCGACCGGAGGCATCAGAGCAAGTTGTCAGAGTTTTTTCTGAAGAGTTTTGAAACTAAGGAGGATTTGGCTAATTATTATGGCGAAGTCGCTCCTAACCAGGAGTTTACCGTGATCGGTTTCGAATATCTCGAGGATATCGATTCAGTCTCAGAACTTGTTAGGTTTGAGCTTTTGAAATTTGCGAAGCTTCCGCCAAACAATCCTCAAGAAATCGGCGCGAACGGTTATACCATACCGCTGATTGAACATGATTATCCGGCCAAAACTCCGGTGATGTGGAATGCTGCTTATTCCAAGTTTGGTTTGGGCAGGAGAAATATCATGCTTGTTGGCGAACCGAAAAACGCCTCCTCGATTCTGGATGTACTTAGGCGTGATTCTCGGTATGAAGGCGGTGGTGCAGGTGTTGGATTTAAGGATGAAAGCTTTGATCACCTTGATGAGTTTGATCAATTGGCAGAAGCAATCGGTTCGGTCAACTTCATCCTGAAGACCAAAGCTGGCAAATTAAGAGGATATAACACCGATGGACTTGGTTATGTTATGTCGCTCGAAAATTTGTTGGAATCTCGTACTGATCAATTGGCCGGAAAGAAGGTGTTGATTCTGGGTGCCGGTGGAACCGCTAACTCTATTGCTTTTGCGCTGGCGCAAAAGCAAGCGAACTTAGTGATTCTTAACAGAACCGTCTCAACCGCTGAAAATTTGGCGGACAGAATTAATGCATTTTGTGGCAGAGTTGTAGCCATCGCCGGCGGGGAAGATCAGATTCGTAGCCGAGCTTTGAATTCTGACATAATCATAAATGTCTCAACAAAGGGTGCTACCGGATCTTTACAAAAGTTTTCGGCATTGGCGCCAGCGGTCTTGCCGGTCACTGAAGATTCGATTCGCAAGAACCTTGAGTCATCCAGCCGTATGATCGCCGAGCTGTCCAAGAATGTCATCGTCAGTGATATTAACTTGGTTAATGGTCAGACGCCGCTGCTTGAGCAAGCTAGCGGTAAAGGACTTGCCACACTCGATGGTTTGCCAATGGTTATTAATCAAGGCGTTGAAGCTTTTTGGATTCTTTATGGTGACGAGCTTTCTGCCAGAGGAATTCAAAAGCAAGACGTTGCGAAGGTCATGGCCGCAGCTGCATCAGGTATTTAGCCTCGATTCAAATCTGACGGGAGCAATCCCGTCTTTTTTTTGCTATCCAATTTGGTTACAAAATAGTACAATTAAAAGGTCATTAAAAGATTTTATGAAAAAAGTTTTTTTATATTGGGGTTTTACGGCCGTTATTATTGCGTTGTTTTCGGGCATGGTATATGCTGCGGTTCAGCAGGATTTAAGACAAACCGCTAATGACCCGCAAATTGAGATTTCAGAAGATTTGGGACAGGCAATGGCAGCCGGTGCTGACCCTGCAAATATTGGCAGTCCGAATTTTGATCTGAGCCAGAGCCTTGCGCCGTTTGTGGCGGTTTATGACGCTTCCGGAAAGGTTTTGGCATATAATGCCACTTTGAATGCCAACGCTCCTTCAATGCCTTCAGGAATTTTTGATTACACTAAGCAGCATGGTCAGGACCGGTTTACCTGGCAGCCGAAGCCAGGCGTGCGCCAGGCGGTTGTAGTTACTTACTTTAATGATAAGGCTTCCGGTTTTGTTGTGGTAGGGAGATCGCTGCGCGAAATCGAAAAAAGAACAACAAAAATAGGGATTGAATTGCTGATCGGTATGGTTTTTATTTGGATCGTCAGTTTTTTGATGATCTGGTGGATTTTAGCTGTTAAATTTAAATTGAAATCAGCTGATGTTGCAGATCAAGCTGTTTCAGGTAGCGAGCAAAAACCACCTTCGAAATAAATTGCAATAAATGTTATTAAAAAAACGTCCCGTGATCCGGGACGTTTTTTATCCAAGAGGAAACCCCGGACGGAGGCCGTGTAGATCACACGGTCTTTTTTAATTCCTCGCCGCAGTCCGGGGATGAATCGTGCCCGGACACAAAACCACCAATGATTTGTG